>Ga0214921_10007307_pt1 | contig 14777 bp, 26 predicted proteins | sample LL1505_MetaG_FD_177992 | JGI IMG/M metagenome (GOLD analysis project Ga0214921, IMG submission 177992) | Freshwater microbial communities from Lake Lanier, Atlanta, Georgia, United States - LL-1505 | ecosystem: Environmental > Aquatic > Freshwater > Lake | place: USA: Georgia | collected... | reverse complement strand
CAATGGTTTGTCACCAGATGGCATTGCTGGACCAAATACTTTAAAAAGGTTGCTGGGCTAAAATGTGGATACTACACTTCATCCCCGATAGCATTTTATTGATGGCAATCTATGGTCTGTTGATGGTGGGTGGTGCTGCCGTCATAGCTGGATTATTCCTGGATTTCATTCCCATGATTTATCTGTGGAAGGGACCATTGCTGATTGTGGGTGTCCTGATGCTGGGCTCAGGGGCATACTTTTATGGTGGTTACGGGGTAGAACAGGAGTGGAGAGCCAGAACCGCTGAGCTGGAAAAAAAGGCAGCCGATGCTGAAAAGAAAAGTCAGGTTGTCCGTAAACAAATACAGACAAAAATAGTCACCAAGGTCAAGATAGTCAAAGAGCAGGTGGCAGCCAATCAGGAAAAAATAGTGGAACATCAGGTAGAAATAAATGCCGGCTGCCGATTGAGTGATGCAGCAGTAAATGCCTACAATGAGTTGACCAAAAACAAGATAGTCGAGGAGGTTCATATACATGAATAAATTAGTTCTTCCAATCTTGTTATTGGTCACAGCCTGCACCACAGTACCAGTGACACCGAAATTCCCAGCAGCACCAGAAAGCCTGCTGGAACCAGCTCAGAACCTTGAGCCCCTGTATCCAAACAAGCGTGAACTCAGTGACCTATTGGAAAACGTTGCTGAAAACTACGGACGTTATCATATTCTGGAACTTAAATATCAGTCCTGGCAGGATTGGTATAATCAACAGAAAAAAATATTCGAGGAGGTAAAATAATGTTGGACACACTATTTTTTATATTGGTTGGGGCCATGATTGGTTGGCATTTTCCACAACCCACTTGGGCTAAGTTTTTGACAGAAAGAATTCTGAGCCTGATCAACAAAAAATGAAAAAAGTTTTAGTTTTGAGCATGGCATTTGCACTCAGTGGTTGTGCAATTTATGATGCCATCACCATGGCAAAATTTGACAACCATGAATATGCATTGGTCAACGACATACGATCATCAGTTGTTGTTGCCCGACCTCGGTGTGGCACATCTGAGGCCAAGCCGCTGGTGCAACAGTTATATGTTCAGTCACTGACTTTAAAGAACTACTCGCAGTATATACCAAAAAACGATCCCACAATAAAAATGACATCGGAATTACACGAAATCATTCAGGGATTACATGACAAGTATCAGGGACAGGAACCAGTCGGTGCTGCATACTGTAACCTAAAACTTAATTTAATTGAGAAAAATGCAGAAGCCATGCAGCGATCAATCGGAGGAAAGCCCAGATGAATTTGGATCAACTACTCAGAGAATTAAACGACCACCCAGACGACGCTGTGGCCAACTGGTCTGCGGATGCTCACGAGTTGCAGACTCAATTAAAGTCCAATGCTATTTCTCTGGCTGAATATAAAGAACTCTTACAGGACCTACTTCGTGGTCAGGAGATCATCAAGGCCACAAATGACCTTGACACCCAATCCGCAATTAATCAGGCCACACATGGACTGTTGGCATTGGCCAGTCTGGCATAATTTATAAAAACAAGGAGCGATAATGGCACTCACAGACTCAATTTTAACAATTTTTAACAAATCACCAAAAGATCCAGATGCACCCAAGCCCCCAGCAGGATCACGCAGTGAGCGTGAAGCAAAAATCAAAGACAAGGCCGGATTGGTCATCAACGTGTTTGCTGCACTGCTGGCATTTAACACCTGGTTTGGCAGCACACTCAGCAGCACTGTTATGAACAACACCATCAAGGCCAACGACATCTGGAATTTTTATCAGGCCAAGAGCATCAAGCAAACACTGGCCGAATACGCACAGGAAGATGCCAAGCGAGCTGGCGATGTTAAATTGATACAAAAGTTGCAGGCCAAAATAGATCGTTACGAAAGTGATCCTGACAAAGGCGAAGGCAAACAAGAGCTATTTGCCAAAGCCAAGGCTCTGGAAGCCGAGCGCGATCATGCCAAAAAGCGCAGCCCCTGGATTGGTTATGCCAGCACAGCCTATCAACTGAGCATTGTTTTGCTGTCAGCAAGTATATTGGCAGTAAACATGTTGATGTTCTGGTCTAGTTTTGTAGTAGCAGGAGTTGGAATACTACTCATGAGTCAGGGACTTTGGCTCTGGTTGTTGTAATTACCACTATGGGAAATCCCGGCCGGCAACTAATGCCGGCTTTTTTATGAGCAGTTTTTATTTTCCACAATAGTTTTAAATACTTGAGTATTATCATCAACTATCGTTGGGGAATAACATGAAAATAATAAAAAATATACTCGCCGTATCGTTAGCATTTGTGACCAGCACCACTTGGGCCGATCCTGCACTGATCAATCAGACGGGATATGACAGCAAATCATTGGTTGACACCAACAGCACCTCCAACAGTGCGAGCACAGTCAATACCACCAACAATAGCACCAGTACCAGCACCAGTACCAGCACCAGTACTGTAAACAGTACCAACACCAATAACAACAACAACGTCAGTACCAGTGTAAACACCAACAACAACGTCAACAGTGGCACACAGACGTTCAACAACGTCAACACTGGTGACATGACTTACAGAAACATCAACTCCAATACCAGTACTAACACCAACACCAACTACAACGTAAACAGTGGCACACAGACATTTAATAATAACAATAACACTGTCAGCACCAACACCAATAACAACAACAACGTCAGTACCAGCACCAGCACCAACAACAACGTCAATACTGGCGACATGACCAACCGCAACATCAACACCAGCACAAGTTCAAGCACCAGTGCCAACAACAACGTCAACCAAAACATCAACACAGGCGACATGACCAACCGCAACATCAATTCTAGTGAAATCACACAACGAGTTGTTCAACCTCCCCCAACCGCGGTGGCACCTGCCATGATGAGTGGTGGCAACAATGATTTATGTACCACTGGTACCAGTGGCGCAGTACAAACTCAAATTTTGGGTGTCAGTACTGGTGGCACTGTTCGAGACATGAATTGCGAAAGACTCAAGCTCAGTAAGACCCTGTTTGACATGGGCATGAAGGTCGCTGCTGTGGCCACCATGTGTCAGGACCGCCGTGTGTTTGATGCCATGATGCAGGCCGGCACACCTTGTCCATACGAAGGTAAGATTGGCGATGCTGCTCGCGATTTGTGGGCTGAGAATCCAGAAAAACTGCCAAAACTCGAGGAAGCCAAGAAAGATGACACCTATAAAAAGATGGGTTTCGGTGCTCTGTTGGGTGCTGCTATCTACAAACTATTCGGCTTCTAAAGCAAACGTAGTTTCTGTTCCCATAGGCGACACCGGTCTGAGTGTAACTCTGCAGACCGGCACCGATGCACAGGGATTGCAGAATCTCTACAACAACCCCAATGCTACTTCGGTGGGATCACAATTGGGAGATGACGGTAATGCATATGTACCGCTGAATTTTACTTTTCCCTATTGGGGCAGGAATTTTACAGACAGCTGGATGCACAGCAACGGGGTGGTGAGTTTTCAAAACCCCAATACCACTGGTAACTTCTGCTGTGCTGGGCAAGATCTCAAATCCGCCACAAACTCGCAGTATAATTATGCCATATTTCCTTTATGGACTGACCTTATCGTGAGATCCGGCAGTGCATATTATATGGGAACTCCTACCAGTATGACCTACGGCTGGTATGGCACCAGCGAATACGGCAACAGCAATGCCAAAAACACCTTTGAAGTCAAGGTTGATAGCAGTGGGGGATTGGACCTGCGTTGGAGTGGCGCTTTAATAACCATGCAGCCCAACACCATTGGATTTACCGGCGATCTCAGCAAGGGTGAATATTTTCAAGCACACAATGCCTCCAGTCTCACCATCAACAACGCCACACAATTAACCATAGCTGGCACCAGTGTTGACCCATGCATAGCAAATCCCTTGTATAGTACCACGTGTCCCGGCTACAAAGAAGCATACCTACAACAGCAGTGCAATTTGGATCAGTTGTTTTCACCCAGCTGCCCAGGCTACGGAATAGCCTATGCCAAGACAACCATACTTGGATCGATTGCATCCAATGCGTCTGGGGCAAGGTCAACCGCATCAGCACCATCGCCAATGGCGGAACAAGGGCCGGCTGGTAGTAATGGCTCAACAGCGGGAGGAAACGGGCCCATGGCAGGTGGCGCACCAGGTGGTGATGGTCCTATGGCAGGTGGCACACCAGGCAGCGGCCCCGGAGGTAGCAGTAATGGCCCCATGGCAGGGGGCGGTCCTAGCAGCGGTAGTCCTGGCGGCGGCGGACCTAGTAGTAATGGGTCAGCTGCAGGTGGTAGTGGAGCAAAATCTAATGTATCTACTTCCCAAATTCTATCTATGATCAGTGGCAATGCCGCAAAAGAAAACAACATTGCCATGTCTGCAGCCAACACTGCAACTGCACAGGCAATTGAAGCTGGAAATCAGACTACACGAGATGCGGAAGCAACTGCTAGTACATCGGCCGTTCAAAGCAGTTCTGCATCTCAGACCAATGGGTCAAATCAGACAACTGTGTTGGTTGGAACTGCCAATGCTGCATTTGGTGGTGGAATAAAACTTCCTGGTATGTTAAATCTCGGACCCACAGCCAACGGTGCAGAGTCAGATTCGTCAACACCGTCAGCAGTCAGTGCCTCCACAACATTTAATCTAAGACAAGAACTTGCTAAATTGTCAGAGGTGGAAATTCCAGAACCACAGGAAGAGTTAAAATCAAACGGATTGAATCCACGTCTAACCACAACAACCAATATTCCAGCACAGACCACATCAACTGAACAGCGCACAGACACTGTGAAGAAAAATGCACCTGACAGCACAGTGGCCGGCGATGTTTCAATTGCTGCCATGGCCACACAGCCTGCGGGATACAGTGCATACTCGCTGGCCATGCCCGACACATCGTTTTATGCACCCAAAGAAATTTATCGAAATCAGAAGGTCGTGGACAATCAGCGTCTGATGCGAGGGTTAACTCGCGGCAGTGATAGCCTACACGAACAAATGATGGAACAACAGTATCCCATAACAAAATAACAAGGAGCGGATCATGACAGAAGAAATCAAAGATGTCAATGCAACAATTGACCAAGCAGAAGCAGCAGTAAAGAAGTATGCCAGCAAGGACACCGTTATCAGCATTGGGGGCTATGAGTTTACACCTGCCAAACTCATGGTGGCTGCCACTATTGTAAGTTCTGTGCTGGGCGGACTTTATGGATGTTTTGAAGTCTACAAAGACTATGTTGGCATGAAGAAAAAGATAGCCGAGTATGCAGCACCGGACCTGTCAGGGTTTGACAAGCGACTGGCTGTGATTGAAGAAAACAGCCAGAAATCCAGTGACTACACTCGCGATATCAAGAATGATCTTAAAAATGACATTCGTCGCAATGAATCAGTGACTGAACAAGTGGAGCGCAGTGTCAAGCAGGCCCAGCGCGAGACTGAGCAGGAGATGCGTCAGGCGCGTAAAGACATACGAGAAGATCTGGACAAAGCACGCGGCGAGGTCACAGCCATTCGTAAAGAAATGGCCGATGCCCGTCGTGAAATCAGCCGTGAAGTTGAGCAGATGAAAAAGGATGTGGATTCCAAGATTCAGAAAGCCATGGATAATCCCCTGGCCAATCGTTGATATCTGATTATTGCTTCGTTATATTGTATTTTTTATATACTGCCTGGACTGCCGTAGCTTGACTTCGGCAGTCTTCTAGAGCATTGTGCAGACCTGTGCTGTTTTTATTTCTAGTGTCGCCCAAAGTGCTGAGCAGTGTTCTGCAATCTCGAATCTGCCAGTATTGCCATGGCACGGGTTTATTTAATTGTCGATAGAGATTTTCTAAAATCACAATATCGAATACTGGCCCTTGCGCCCAGATATTGTTTGCTCCTACCAAAAATCTATTTAGATCATCAGTAAATTGTTCTAGATCAACTCTGTTTGATTCGTCAAACGCTTCTGATTTAACCGATTCAGACTGCTGTCCCCACCAAGCAATGGTAGCATCATCCACATGACGACCCAGAGCAATTTGCTGGTCGACATCCGGTTTGATATAAAAAATTCGCATGTCAAATTTTTCTAACACATAGGGATTAAACTTAACTGCACCCATAGTCAGTATGACTGCATCAGGTTTGGTGCTCAATGTTTCTAAATCCAGCATGACGTCCATGTCAGGCCACTTGCTTATAACGTTGACGGCATTGTTCTTTTACTGATGCTGGAATGTCAGGATGCCATTCAGCCATGCCGCAATCGTATTTGATTACACATGATTGAGGGGCCAATGTTGAGGAGATGAAATAAACCAGCACCATACAACTCATGGCTATTAGGCAAAAAACTAATATGTAATTTTCTGTAATTTTCATTTAGGTTTTTTAGTCTGGGCTTCTGCCACACGTTTACGTAAATTAGATGAACTAAAACTATGGTCTCGGCCATTGTAAATTATTTGTATTCCGCGTTTGGAACAAATATCTTTGCCAGTAAATGCTTTATCGGCATATTCCACGCCTAGAATTCTAACATCAATTGGTAAAGTCAGCAAAATATCTTCCAGATCTTTTTCAGTTTGATATACCACAACTTCGTCGACATATCGTGTTGCAGCCAACTGAATTTGTCGTTCCACAATGCTTTGTACTGGTGGGTTTTTTGAATCGGGACGATCTATTGTAGGATCGGTTTGTAGTCCAGCAATCAAATAATCACAGTGATTCTTGGCCTCAGCCAGCATGGCCACATGACCGGCGTGCAGAAGGTCGAAAGTACTGAAGGTGATGCCTATCTTGAGTCCTTTGTCTTTTAAATCTCTAACTTTATTGAATATCATTGCTCGGGTTCTAGTTTGATTTGCAATGGAAAACCATTGTTTCTAGCCAGCTGCGTAGCTTCCACACCTTTTTGTTCAGCCATTTCATAGGGCAACACTGCAACTACACCTGCCCCTTGCTCATGTATTACTTTGGTCAAAGCATTGGCATTTTCTCTACTGTGATCAAAAATATTAACCAATGTTTCGATAACGAACTCCACGGTGGTAACTTCATCATTTACATAAATGACCTTGTATAGAGGCGGCTCTTTAAGATCAAAATTTGGTGTTGCTCGTACCTTGACATCTGTTTGTTGCTGGCTCATTTTTATTATTTCCACATTAATAAACAAAATGGGGCGGGATTCCCGCCCCATTAATAGTAATTATATTACTTTTGGAAAGTAATTGCAATTTTCTTTGGTTTTGCCGATTCAGGAATAACGTGCTCCAGTGCCACAGTTAGGATACCATTCCTAACGGTCGCGCTACGGACTTCAACGTTTTCATGCAAGGCAAAAGTACGAACAAAGTTGCGAGCAGCAATGCCCTGATGCAGATATGTGGTGCCTTCGGGATTTGATCGCTTGTTCTCGCCGCGAATGATCAATTCCAGGTCCACTACTTCCACATCAAGTTCTGCTTCCTCAAATCCTGCCACAGCAACTTCAATCAGATAGGCAGTTTCGCTCTGCTTGATGATGTTGTAGGGCGGATAGTTAGTACCATTCAGTGTGCCCGCAGTACGATGCAGCTCGTCAAAAATACGATCAAAGCCCACTGCAAAACGGTGAATATTTGGCAAATCTAGTGTATACATTTGTGTCATTTTGGTTTCTCCTTTAATTAAGCAAGATAAATTTAGACCCTGTTAGGCGTCCTTTTTCACTTCAGTAAATTCAGCATTGACAACCCCGTCATCTGAATTTGCTGCAGTGTTGGTTTCGGCAGCAGGTTGTTCTGCTGCACGTGCCGCTTCATACAACGGCATTGCTGGTTCAAACAACTGGCCCACTGCCTCGGTGATCTTGGTGGCATCATCGCCAGCCATGGCAGTTTCCAGTGCCGTAATGGCTGCATCAATTTTAGTGCATTGTTCTTCAGTGATCTTGTCACCGTGTTCACTGAGATTCTTGCGAATATCATGCAGTTGTTGTTCGCCACTGTTCCTGGCATCAATCAGCTCACGCGCCTGCTTGTCGGCATCGGCATTGGCTTCGGCATCCTGCACCATGCGTTGAATTTCTTCTTCAGTCAATCCACTGTTGGCTTTGATGGTGATCTTGTTTTCCTTGCCAGTGTTCTTGTCACGGGCTGAAACCTTGAGGATACCGTTGGCATCAATGTCCAGGGTGATTTCAATCTGCGGAGTGCCACGTGGTGCTGGTTGAATTCCTTCCAGATTAAATTCGCCCAGACGTTTGTTGTCACGAACAAACTCACGCTCACCCTGCGCAACCACCACAGTCACAGCAGGTTGGTTGTCGTCTGCGGTGCTGAACACTTGCGTGGCTTTGGTGGGGATAGTGGTGTTTTTCTTGATCAACTTGGTCATAACACCGCCCACTGTTTCAATACCCAGGCTCAGTGGAGTAACATCCAGCAGCAACACATCCTTCTTGTCGCCACTCAGGACTGCGCCCTGGATGGCTGCGCCCACTGCTACCGCTTCATCTGGATTGACGTCCTTGCGAGGAGCACGACCAAAGTATTTTTCCACTGCGGCTTGTACCAGGGGCATGCGAGTTTGGCCGCCCACCAGAATAACATCACTGATGTCTTCCAGCTTGACACCAGCATCCCGGACTGCAACCTTGCAGGGCTCAATACTGCGATTGATCAGATCTTCCACCATGCTTTCAAACTTGGCACGTGTGATCTTGACCACCAGGTGCTTGGGACCGGTGGGGTCCATGGCAATATAGGGTTCATTGACTTCCACCTGAGCACTGCTACTGAGTTCGATCTTGGCGCGCTCCGCAGCACTCTTGACACGTTGCAGAGCAATGGCATCCTTGGTCAAATCAATACCAGTCTGGTTCCGGAATTCTTCACACAGATGGTCAATCAGTCGTTGGTCGAAGTCTTCACCGCCCAGGAATGTGTCACCGTTGGTGCTCAGGACTTCAAACTGTTTCTCACCATCAACACTGCTGATTTCAATAATACTGATGTCAAACGTGCCACCGCCCAGGTCATAGACTGCAATCTTCCGGTCGGCCTTCTCATTCTTGTCCATGCCAAATGCCAAGGCAGCAGCAGTGGGTTCATTAATAATGCGCTTGACTTCAAGTCCGGCAATGCGTCCAGCATCCTTGGTGGCCTGACGTTGCGCATCATTAAAGTATGCAGGCACAGTGATCACTGCTTCAGTGACTTCATAGCCCAGGTAATCTTCGGCGGTCTTCTTCATCTTGCGCAGAACTTCGGCTGAAATCTGCGGTGGCGCTTTGCGATCGCCACGAATGTTAACCCAGGCATCGCCATTGTCAGCAGCCACAATTTCGTAGGGCATCAGGTCGATGTCTTTTTGTACAGCCTGCTCGGTGAACTTGCGACCGATCAGACGCTTGGATGCATAAACTGTGTTTTTGGGATTGGTTACTGCTTGTCGCTTGGCTGGTGCACCGACAAGAATTTCGTCGTCGGTGTAAGCAACAATACTGGGTGTGGTACGTGCGCCTTCTGAATTTTCAATTACTTTGGCTGCGCCATTTTCCAGAATGGCCACGCATGAGTTGGTGGTACCCAAATCGATACCGATGATCTTAGACATAAGAGTTCTCCTTTAATTAAGCAAGATTCACCGTGAAGCCTCGTATGAGCACTTCACATAGATATTTATACCTACGATTTAGTTTAATATACTAATATTATTTCGTCAATATCAGAATAATTTTTTTGGCAACTTTTGACTTTGCAAATGTTTGCGCCATCTGGCTTTGGCTGCGCCTTTTCTGCGCTTGCGTTCGGTTGTGGGCTTTTCGAAAAATTCTCTATCGCGCAATTCTTGCAGTAGTCCAAATTCCTGGATCTTCTTTTTAAATTTGCGTAATGCTTGTTCTACATTTTCGTTCTTAACGTAAACGGTACTGCCTTTAAATTTTGTATTTGAATTAAATTCCATTGTTTATTCTTTCGTTGTCATAATTCTGATAATACTCCAATGCGGTCTTTAAATTCTGATTTGCACCAAATCGATCGAGTTTGTGGTGATTCTGTAGGGTAACTTCGCTCACTTCATTATGCAGCACATGATCTGCATGATCAATTACCCAACTCAACCATTCTAGATGATCCAAATCTTCTCGATAAAGATAGACATCATAGTCGTATTTACTGGTTTTGAGAAATAACGCAATATTTCCCACATCTTCCAGTGTTGCATCAATTATTACTGTTACATGATGGCCAATTCGATCAACAGTGTCTGGGTATGTGATGATTCTGCTCATAGTTGACTCCGGGTGGTATAGTCTAATTTCTTTAGTACTTCTTCCTGCTCGGCCTTGTTGAGGTCAGCGAAATCGATTTCACCAATTCTGACTTTTTCGGCCACATACTTTATATATTCTTCTTCGTAGACATACCGATCAGTTTTATTTCTATCAGTCTCGATCCACTTGCGACCGTTCCACTTAAAGAGCTTGTTGGGCAACATGTCAACTCTCAAATACATGTCTCCCTTGATGGGATTGGTGGGGAACTGGGTGCCAAATCCTGCATTGGTGGCACGTTCTCGATCCAAATTGTCAGCATCATCGTCTGTCAGTGCAAATGTACTGGATTTTTTAAGTCTGTCAATTTCTGCTTCTTTTTCCTGAATCACCAGTATAGCATTGGCCAAATCTTTCTCTGTGACTTCCAATGCAGTTTGCAATTCAGTGTTTTTTTGTTGAATCGCTGAGTTTTCTTCTGTGAGTTCTTCGGCCTTTTGTACCAGCAGCACAAACTCTTCTGACACGGTATCGGGTTCTGTTAGGACAGTGTTGGGTTCATCATCTTTGGCAATGAATTCTTCAATCCATGTCAGGTCTGTTGCTGTTGCTGGTTGTTCCAAAACCTCACTGTCAGTGACTTCGGGTTGGGGTTCTGCGATGATCTCTGGTTGATACACCACTTGCTGAGCCCCGGATGGGAACCAGGACCACTTGCGATCCAGATAGGTTTCCGCTTGAACATTGGGAATAACATCACGAACGTTCATTTCTTCCACAATGAATTCGTCCATGACTGCTGAACCGATTTCCGTTGTGCTGTTTGCTGAATCCAGTGCTGCCAATTCTTGTTCAGTCCAGGGCTCAACTTCATCGTCTTTGGGCGCATGAATATTCATGGCCGCAACATCATCCGCTGACGGCCGATGATCTGTGTCATTTTCAGTATCAGTAGGCTTCTCATCTGATTCCAGTTGTTTTCGTCGTTCTTCCCGGACCCAAGCAAATGTCTGTTCAGCAGCCAAGATCAACACCAGAGCCAGTGGGTCAAACACTGTGACCAACAACACAATTACCCAACGCACTGCCTTTTCCAGAACATTGGCGTCGGCATTATCGCCGTAAATAAATGCCGCAATATATTTTATAGGCCCAACTTCAGCTTCAACTTTACGTACATCCGCGGCCAGTGGGGCACGTTGTTCGTTAAGTTTACTGATTGTTCGTTGTTCGGTATCAATTTCAGACAGCAGTCTGGCACGTTCTTTCTGCTGACCTCTGCGTATTTTGACGGCTTTGTCCGCACCTCGTTCATCAGAACTTCGGCCCATGGTCTGTTCCACTGCCTCGTCCATCTGCCTGAGCGCTCGACGATTGGCCTCGATATTTTCTCTGGCAGTTTTAATTTTCTCGTCGTATATGGCAACCTTGGCCGCTGCGTCACCGGTGACCAGGCCCTGATCAGTGTGTGCCTTGCTCAAAAAGCCAAATATGCCCATGCTGGTGATGGTCATCAGCACTATAATAGCAGGCACCAGATACAGCTTAAACTGCAGACTCATGCGTGGCCAATACTTGTGCAACCAGACTGTGGTGGCCACCTTGCCAATTTCCAGAGCCGAACCCATGATCACAATGGGCCAGAATGCAGTGGCAGCAGCAAAAATTGCTGTTAAACCAGCAATACTGTAGAATGCAGCCACTGAACTAATTGTCAGCGCCACTAATAGTAGAAGGTAGCCGAATAACATAGCTATATATTTATGGGTTTATAATATATATTAACAAACTTCAATTCAACCAGTCAACTAAAGTCGATTATTTTTGGCAAAATTAAACCCAGGGTCTGCCCTGAATCAGCCCACCTGCATTGGGATTATCAACTATGACATTGCCTGAGTATTGTGTGGGCAACTCAGTGATGTCGTAGGTTGCTCGAGGATTGCCGTCGCTGGCGCGGTTCGCAGCGGCCAGATCCAGCTTGGCTTTTTGTCGGGCTTCTTTAGAAGCTAGCGTTGATATTCCGTTTGCGGCCATTTTTGTATCTCCTGACAAGTATTTAACAAAAAACCCGCCGAAGCGGGTCTGATGTTTAGTCGTCAATCTTCAACACATTCAGCAAGTAATGCTCAGTGATTCGTTCCTGAATCATCTGCGGAATACTCAAATAGGGCCACTCTACTTCAAAAGGACAGGTGGCAGAAGTCCAGGTGCCATGGACAACAAAGTGTCGATATTCTTTGAGATCTGCCAGATTGCTGGGATCAAACACTCGCTTGGTCAGACGATTGATCATGGTGGTTCGCGGCAGAATACGCTTGTTTTGGCTCATAAATTGCATGATTGACTCCTGATTTAAATTGCAGATAGTAGTGTATGGTTGATCTAATACTTTGTCAAGTGTGTTCAACATGTTTGATGCCGGCCTGACGGATCACACGCTCACAGACCGGACAAGGTTTGGCATTGGCAGGCTCACCATTCTTGGTAAATCTGGTGATGACAATTCGATGTGCTCGACTCCAGTCTTTGATCCTGACCAATGCGTCAATTTCTGCGTGTAGGTAAATTTTGTGTTCCAGCCCCACTGCCTTGGCTGCTTGTGCCTGCAGGGGATGTGTCTTGTGATAGCTGTTTCGTCCCACACTGAGAATACGACCACGACGGTCGTAGACCAGTGCTGTGATGGCCTGTTTCTGGGTGGTCATTTATTTTTGGTAGTGAAACGACCAGTGACCAGATCCATAGTAATAAATGCAATCAACATGATCAAGATCACCGGAATTGACAACAGCAGCAACACTCCTTCAAACATTTCTGTCAGAAACTTACGCATTTGGGGACTCCAGTTGGGCTCGCCATTCTGCATACTCGTGTGCGGTCATATACTCCTGCAACACACGGTCCAGGGCTTGCAGTAGGTCTCGATCAGGATCGATGACATCGTCACTGCAATCTATCTTGTTGGGCACGTTGCAGAGATTGTAGTAGTCTTTAAGTTCCTCCACCACAATATTTTCAATTACATCAACATCAAGTTCAATAGACTTTTTCATCACAATTCAACTCCGAAATGTTCTTGTAAATCTCGTCTAATAAACTTCACGGCATTGTCCCATATTTCATTACTACCACCTCGTTCAGCATCGTCAACAATGCCTAAACATTCCGCCACAATCAACTCGGAGAACTTTTCAGCAAATGATACAGGATGCCCAAAATCTGGACTCACCGCAGTAGCATCCCAGGCCTGTTCAGCAAGTAGTTTAATTCGTTCGTTCATTCTTCAACTCCAAAATGCTTTTTAATCTCCCGTACAGTAAGATTTGCCGGGTACTTTATCTCCATATCTAGCATCATTTGGCAACATTCACGCACAATCAACTCGGCAAATTTCCAATAAGCAAAATGGTCGGTATGGACACTACCAGTCTTTACATAACATTGTTCAGCAAGTTCTTGAATTCGTTCGTTCATAATTTATCCTTGGGAATCTGGTTATAGGGCATATTGTGTTTGAAACTTTCTTTCATAATATGGGCCAAGTCATCTTCAAATTTTTTGTATCCGGGACTTGCCTTTAGTCGTTGCCAGAATGGATTATTGAGATCATCGCTGAACACCTCCTTAATACTGGTCTTATATGCTTTCATTATTCTTCAACACTGAAATGTCGTTTAATTAGTTCTGCGCACTCATATGCAGTAGGACCTTCTGTTTCTTTCAGAAATTCGGCACATTCCCTGACAATCAACTGCACAAACTCAGGCAGATCTGCAACAGAAACCCATTTGCCGCTGCTGTCTGTGGCCACTTGTGCAACCAATTCATCAACAATCTTATTCATCACTTGCCTCACAAGATATCTTACAAAGCAGTATTATTGCACATTACGGGAGGTCAGTCAAGCTAAATCAGGCAATGGCGTTCAACAATGATCCCACCATCTCGTTCTGAACCTTCAGCACCAGACTGGCGGCTTCATAAACTTTCTGATATTGCTGCAATTTAATGGTTTCATCCACAAAGTTGACGCCATACGCCTGCTGTGCCTGAATCTTCAGCTGATCCACAGTGCTGTTTTCATTCTGGAGTTGGCCGTCAACGCCTGCTGCCTGAGCCCCCACTGACACCTGCAAGACAGCAAAATTCTCCACAAATTCGCCGCCATCAGTCTGAGCCAAAGCCGCAACATCGCCAGCTGGCTTGTAATTCCAGCGGCCATCGGTGTCAATCAGATCTTTTCCGTAACTGTTGTTGATGTTATCGGTGACTTTTTGTCGGGCATCAAAAAATTGTCCCAAAATGGGCGGAATAATGCTACTCATCAGCTTGTTATAACCGCTGATGCTGCCGGTCAACATCTGTGCGCGTGATTGCAAGGCAGAAATCTGATTGGCCACCTCATCGCTCATGGGCTGAGATGCCAAACGGGTCAGATCAGCCTGCACACTTTGTAATTCAATAT
>Ga0214921_10007306_pt1 | contig 14777 bp, 28 predicted proteins | sample LL1505_MetaG_FD_177992 | JGI IMG/M metagenome (GOLD analysis project Ga0214921, IMG submission 177992) | Freshwater microbial communities from Lake Lanier, Atlanta, Georgia, United States - LL-1505 | ecosystem: Environmental > Aquatic > Freshwater > Lake | place: USA: Georgia | collected... | reverse complement strand
TATCTGCGGTTCACTCTCATCGCTTCGCTATCGGAGGCATCAGCGGGTGGCGGTTTCATTGCTGAGGTTTGGAACACAACTGGTACAGCAACAAAGGTCGCACGTATCGCGGCGAATAACGAAACTGTTGATACCAACTATCAGGTGAGTGCTAGTTGGATTGGTACGTCAGCCGCTAGTGCTGTGTACACGATCTACATGCAAGGTGTCACGCAGTCAGTGAACGTACTCGGGTCAACGGTGCAAGCAACGAAGTTCATCGTCGAGGACATCGGGCCTAGTGGGGCACCGCTCTAATGGATCTCGATGCGATCCCGTTCATACAGGCTAGGTACTGGTCGACTGCCGGTAAAACTCCGACACTGATTGTGTTGCATTCCATGGAATGCCCGTTAGAAGTTGGGCGTGCCGAACAGGTCGCACGATGGTTCGCAGGGCCCACGTCACCGAGGGCATCAGCGCATTACATGGTTGACCCGGACAACGTGTGGTCAGGTGTTCATCCGATCGATCAGGCATGGCATGTTGGTTCAGCTAACTGGTATGGCAACGGTCCTTCGGTTGGCATCGAGCAATCCGGGTACGCATATCAGACCGATTGGCTTGCACCTGGTGCACCGTCACAACAATTCGATCGTGTTGTGCAGCTGGTTGCAGCGTTATGTGACCGCTACCAGATCCCACGCCAATGGGTCGACGTTGACGGGCTCAAGGCCGGCAAGCGTGGCATCACCACACACGGGCTTTGCAGTGCCGCTGGTATTGGTACCGACCACACCGACCCCGGTCCGTCATGGCCGGTAGAAGAGTTCATGCGCCGGTTGACTGGTGCCACAGGAAAGCAGAAACAACTAATGCACATGGTTACGAAGTTCGATGGTGGCATTGTGCAGTTCGGTTGTGTTCTCGGTCAGGTCACGCATCGTTGGCAGGAACGACCGAACGGCAATTGGGGTCCGTGGGTGGCGCTCAACGACGGTCAACCGTTCGGTGTGGACTCGATCACCGCAGCACAAAACAAAGATGGTCGGTTCGAGGTGTGCGCGTGGAACAGCACTACGAACCAGGTTGCGTATCGCACTCAGAACCAAAATGGTTCGTGGCGTCCGTGGCGAGTGTGACCGATCATGTTCGGTCAGGCGGCAACACAAATAGTTGACAGCCAAGGCTTCGGTGTTGCCGAGTGGCTTGGCATAGCTACCGCAATCACCTTGGTGTTAGGTGCTGTTGTTGGTGCGATTGTGCAGCTGACGAAACTGCGACGAGAAAACAGTGAACAACACGCCGAGGGTCGTGCGCTCATCACTGATGTCGCTGACCGGTTGCTTGACATTCATGGTTCGATAGAGCGGGTCGACACGAAAGTTGAGCGGCTAGATGAACGACTTGACCGCCACGAATCAGTGCACCATAGAGGCCAGCGACGCTGGTAACCCACGCACCCATCTCATCATTCCTGACACTCAAGCAAAACCGGGTGTGCCCACAGATCATTTGGGGTGGATCGGTCAGTACATCGTGGACCGTAAACCTGATGTGATCGTGCATCTGGGTGATCATGCTGACATGGAGTCGTTGAGTTCGTATGACGTCGGCAAAGCATCATTTGAGGGGCGCAGATACGTCGCTGATATTGATGCCGCTAACGATGCGTTCGACGTGCTGTGTCAAGCGTTAGATGACTTCAACGCTGTCAAGCGTGAACACAAGCACGCACAGTATTTACCTGAACGGCACATCACCCTAGGTAACCATGAGCACCGGATTACCCGTGCCGCTGACTGTGACCCGAAACTAGTTGGGTTGTTGCAGCTCGAGCATTTGAATTACGCCGGCCACGGTTACCAGGTGCACGACTTTCTTCAACCGATCTGTCTAGATGGGATCTGGTACGCACATTTCTGGGCGAACCCGATGTCGGGTCGACCGTATGGCGGTAATGCTGCGAGTCGGCTGAAACAGATCGGGCATACGTTTGTTATGGGTCACCAGCAGACATTGGATTACGCGGTGAGGTTCTTACCAGGTACCGGTGCACAGCAGTTTGGGCTGATAGCTGGTGCCTGCTACCTACACGACGAGGATTACAAAGGCCCACAGGGTAACGCTCATTGGCGTGGTGTGATCATGCTCCACGAGGTTGACGGTGACGGATCAGCTGATCCGATGTTCGTCAGCCTTGATTATCTGTGCCGTAAATATGAGGGCGTCAGGCTCTCAAAGTTCACTGCTCGAAGGTTCTAAGGGGAGTTCCGATGTCGAAAAAACTGAGCGACACAAAAGCATTGTGGGACTCACCAGCACGTGACGCTTACATGCTGGTGCATGGCACAGGGTCCGATACTCGCGGCGGGTTGTACGGTCCACCGTGGGAGGACTACGCGCTTACCACCGATATCTACAGCAGGCTGACAGGTGTAGAGCTTTCTCCTGTTGAAGGCATTCTGTTTATGACATCGATGAAGTTGTCACGGTTGGCGTATGGGCTCTCACAAGACTTCCCACCGGAACTGTTACGTGACTCCGTGGTCGACGCCATCGGATACCTGGACTGCCTCTACGGGGTCATGTTGAACACCCCCAGAGCAGAAGACGAAGAGACAGACGAAGAAGGTGACGACGATGACGGTGATTGAAATAGAACCAGACGTTGAAGAACTCGACGACGAAGAAGAACCTGAAACATGCGACCCGGACGACTACCCGTTCCCAGGGTTGCAACCGTCCATCAAACCTGAATGGGGTATCTGATGTTCACATCTACTTTCTGGCGTGACGTGCTCGAGCGTGCCATCAAGACAGCAGCGCAAACTGCTCTGGTCGCGATCGGTGCAGCTGCAGGCTTCGACCTGTTCACAGCTGACTACGTCACGATCGGTGGAGCAGCTGCAGGTGGCTTCATCCTGTCGGTGCTGACATCAATTGGATCGGCACCGTTCGGTACCAACGGGTCACCGTCACTGCTTTCAAACACCTGGACATCAATCGGTGCAGATGGGAGTGTCACCAATGGCTGACGCACCGTCATACCCGTTCACAGTGCGCATCGGTGACACTGAAACCATCACCCTCACGTTGCGTTCAAGTGGTACAGCAGTCGACATCACCGGGCGTACCTACGCAGCACAGATCCGCAGCACCGCAGCATCAACCGCTGTCATCGCAGCTATGACCTGCACCGTCACAAGCGGCACTGGTGGCAGCGTCCAATGCACCCTGTCGGCCACGACAACAGCAGCACTCACTGCCGGCCAAGCTGTGTACGACATCGAAGAGACGAACAGCACTGTGAAAACCACTCTGCTGCAAGGACCGTGCTACATCGTTCAGGACGTGACCCGATGAGCGTCTCCATCACTCTTGATCTCGCAACCGACCGCATCATCACAAGTGGTGTGTCCGGGCCCGCCGGCCCAGCGAACACGCTCGCGATCGGCACCGTGACAACCGGCGCCGCTGGCTCGTCAGCGTCGGCGACGATTACCGGCACCGCTCCGAGCCAGACCCTCTCGCTCGCCATCCCGCGCGGGAACACCGGCAACACCGGCCCAGCAAACACGCTCACCATCGGTACCGTGTCCACGGTCGCCGCTGGCGGCTCGGCCACAGCGTCGGTCACCGGCACGGCGCCATCTCAGATTCTCAACCTTGGCATCCCGACGGGCGCAACAGGCGCGCAAGGCTCATGGAGCGCAGCGCAACCAACACGCACCTGGTCATCCGGTACAGCTCTCACAAATGCTGACGCTGGCTATTTGATCAGGTTGGACAACAACACCACTGTTGCTGTTGGTACTGCTCTCGCGTTGACAGCCGGCCAACGCATCGACTTCGTCCAAACCGGTGCAACCTTGGCTTCACCATCATTCACAGCAACAGGTGTGACCATCAACGGAACCCCAACAACCACTATTCGAACTCGATACAGCGCAGTGACACTGTTGTGTGTTGGGTCGAATGATTATGTGGTTGTTGGCGATTTGGCGGCCTCGTAATGCCTTCCACCGCTGGAATAGTTTCGAGCGCCGCGACCCTCTCGCACCCGTCACTGGTGCTGCCTATCACCGGTATGACGACTAGCACCTACGACGCTGACGGTTGGCGGTACCTGGTCATCACAGCGAGCAATGAGTCCTCGGGCTACAACCTCACGACACCAGTGCCGGGATACTTTGAATATCTGGTTATCGGCGCCGGTGGTGGTGGTGGCGCAGGAAATCTCGCTTTTAATAGCGGTGGTGGTGGTGGCGCTGGCGGTGTCGTCACCGGCAACTTCACAACCACGACCTCCAATCCGATCACTGTGAATGTATCGTCGACTGGTGGGGTCGGCAGCTCCAACGCAGGCGCTCAGGGTGCCTACAGCAGGCTCGCCTTTTACCCCAACACGACAATCGCTAACGCGACCGGTGGCGGTGGTGGTGGGTTTAGCTCTGCCAATCCGGCAACAACTGGTGGCAGTGGTGGCGGTGGCGCCAGCTTTGCCGCAAGTGCGACCGCAGGCGCCAACGGGACCAGCGGTCAAGGAAACAATGGTGGCACCTCGTACGGATCGTCAACCGCTCTCGATCGTGCCGGTGGTGGCGGTGGCGGCCAATCATCCGCAGGCACAACAGCAACAATTCGCGCTGGCGGTGCTGGCGGTGCTGGCTACACGACCACATGGGTCACCGGAACTAGCGCAACATACGCAGGCGGCGGCGGTGGTGGTGCGAACGTCTCAGGCACCGCCGGTGCTGGTGGTACCGGCGGTGGTGGTACCGGTGGTACCGGTGGTACCGGATCAACCGCACCAACCGCAGGAAGCGCCTACGGCGCCGGTGGTGGCGGAGCCGGTGTAGGCACCGCACGCGCCGGGGCATCTGGCGCCGGTGGCGTCATCGTTCTCCGTTGGCGCTACTAGGTCACCGACTCGAGCACAGCGTGAACCCCTACGCGCTGACTGGTACAGCACCAACAACATGTTGGACCTGACAACCACAACAACTGAGTCGGCGTTTGAGCCCCCAGGCACCCACAAGATGGGATCGCCTGGGGGCTCTTTTCATTTACCCTTGACACCTTTGCAAAGCAGGCGCATACTTTGCGTGTCGGCAACAACGCCGGCCAAGTCACGGGAGCTACACAATGGCTGTAACGAATCTGATTAGCCACGACAAACCAAGATCAGGGTGGGTTGATGTAACCCCTGAACTTGCCGCAGCGATCCTTTCTGAAGGTTCACGCAACAGGAATATCCGGCGAAAAGATGTCATCCGGTATGCGGCTGACATGAAACAAGGTTTGTGGGCTACAACTGGCGAAGCCATCAAGTTCGATCAGGATGGTTCGCTACTCGACGGGCAACACAGATTGTCAGCGGTCGTAGATGCACAGATCACCGTGCCGATGTTGTTTGTTTATGACATCCCCAGAGCTTCACAAGATGTCATGGACTCGGGTCGTAGGCGTTCACTTGCAGATCAGCTGGCGATGCGTGGTGCTGGCAACTGCAACAGACTTGCCGCAGCTATCAAAGCTGCACATTCGCTCGAGATATGCGGGAAGCCAAACAATGTCACCTATGCATCAGTGGTCACGTTGCTGGATTGGTTCGAGTCAAACCGCGCAATCGTTGATTCGATTGCCCCAATTCGCAAGGCTATGCAACCTCCAGTGCTTTACCCTGGCGGGCTCGCAGCTGGGATCCACTACACGATGGCAAAGTTGGCAAGCGAAGAGGCCGACAGGTTTTGGCACATTCTTGGGTCGGGAGATTACGCAGAAGGCGTGCAGCCAATTCTCAAACTGCGTGAAGAAATGATGAAGCGTGCTGCGGCGACAGGAAATGGCGCAGTCCTTCAGGCTAACCATCGCGCTGCATACACGATCAAGGCGTGGAACGCATGGATCGAAGGCAGAGAGATCAAAAACTTCCGTCACCGGGCGCATCTCAATGATGCGTTCCCCGTTCTCATCGACCCAGAAGGAATCTGATCATGACTACCGAAGAACGCATCGAAGAACTCATTGAATGGATCGGAGATATCAAGTTCAAACTGGCGATCAGCCCAGATCACCCGATCGGGTCGCAACTACCAGGTGCTGAGGCTGAGCTAGCTGAACTCGTCGCACGATACAACCACCCAACGAATCAGTGGATTCGTGACAACGACCGCAGTGAGATTGGTACCACTGGTACCAGTGGTACCACCAGTAGTACTGATGTGGTGACGATCAGTGTCACCGAAGCAGCTGCACGACTCGATGTAACCCCGCAAACCATTCGCAACTGGGTGCGTGCAGGTCGACTCACACACATCACCTACGGCAAGTCGTTTCGGATTGTGCCGTCAGAGCTCGAGGGGCTGCAGGCGATACGACGTGAAACCCGTGTCATTGACGCACCCGAACAGCGTGGTGCGTGATGCGCTGCGAAACGTGCCAGCGACCAATCCTCACCAACCGCACGAAGCGTGAAGTGTGGGTGTGGGCTCAGATCCTCGCAGCGTTCCTAGCGATCTTCTGCTTGGGTGCTGTAGTCGAAACGATCGTCAACCTGGATCTCGTCGGATTCTTGGCAATCACAGCCGGGTACACGGCAGGCGTTGCGATCATGTTCGTATGGTGGGCTGTCGCAGCAAAAGACTACTGATGGGCAACCCACGCAAAGCCAAAGGGTCAGCGTTTGAGCGTGCAGTCACCGAGTACTTACGTGCTCGAGGGCTGCGCGTTCAACGCATCCCAGCAGGCGCCACAGCAGACGAAGGTGACCTATTCGTCAGCGACCCAACATGGCCGGCAATCCAATGCAAAAACCATGCGAAGTTTGATCTTGCCGGGTGGGTTCAAGACGCCGAGGAACAAGCGCTGAACGCTGACCGTGTGGCCGGCATTGTGTGGGCGAAGAAACGTGGCACAACCGATCCTGGTAGGTGCTATGTGATTATGACCGGAGACGCATTCACAACACTGATGTTGGGAGGAAACCAAAAATGACGAACGAACACGAGATCCTGAATAACGCTGCGGTCGTGATGACCGTGAAACTTGGGTTAGCTGCAGCTGGTAACGACGACGGTGAACTGATGCTCGACGCAGCTGAACTGTTAGGTGCGTTGACAGACCGACTCCAGGTGCTTGACGAGGAACTGAATCAGGCGAACATCATGGTGCAACGGCTGCTAGTGACACCATGAAGTCACGCAAGCATGATGCGTGTGAACGTGAGATCCAGCGGTTGTTGGATGTGACGGTGCGTCAAGCTGTGCAGATCCGTGAGCTCGAACGCAGCAAAGCGGTGTGGTTGAGGTTGGCGGTGCACATTGCACGCCAACAGAACGAACAGAAACGGGCTGAGAATGACGGTAGGTAGATGGGCTGAACACGGTGCGTGCAAAGGAAAGACTGATCTGTTTTTTCCTGAGGTTGGTGACACAAAGTCAGCTGCTCGGGCGTTCGAGATTTGTGCGACATGCCCGGTGCTCGAGCAGTGCCGTGAGCATGTGATGGAAAACGACGAACGCTACGGGATATGGGCAGGTATGAATGGGGTGCGTAGACGCATCGCACGCAACCCTGACTCTCAGGCCGCATGGAACCAGCATGGCACCGCAACGTCATACAACTATGGGTGCCGATGCTTCGACTGCAAAGAAGCTGGGCGCGAGTATCAGATTCGTATGCGTGCCGGGCGTAGACGCAATGTCACACCAAACACTGATACTGGCAACATCACAAACTGAGGAGCATTGACATGGGCGCAACGATTGACCTGGACCCCATTACCCGCAACGGGTACGGGCAACCAGTAATTGACGGCATCACGTACCAGCGTCCGTCATCAATGAAAGACGCAATCGAAGACATACACAATTTGCGGGTGTGGGATAAGCGCATGGTGGCGTTCGGGCTCGCAGACCGACCCGACCTTTACGCCAAACTGTGCGACGTCGAGCGCACCGACAAGTCGACGGTGAACCGGTTGTGTGAAGCAGCAGCGGTAGCTGGCGGATCAAAAATAAAAGCGGACCTTGGCACCGTGATTCACAAGGTGCTTGAATTGTCCTGGTTCGATGAGAGCTACAAGCCACCCGAACAGTTCGTCGCACTAGTAGGTGCTGTGCACGACCAGCTGCGACGCTGCGGACTTAAACCAGTACCAGACTCCGCTGAACGATTCGTCATCAACGAAGAACACCAGGTAGCAGGCACCTTCGATCTGCTCGTCACTGACGGAACCGAACAGTTCGTCGCTGACATCAAAACAGGTGCGATTGACTACAGCAGCATCGGATTCGCATGCCAACTTGCTTGCTACGCAAACGCAGACTGGTTCTACGACGGATACGCACGCACCCCAATCTGGGAAGTCTCAAAGTCCACAGGCGTCATCATTCACGCAAACCCCGAAACAAACCGTTGCGAACTGTATTGGTTGGACCTCGAGGTCGGATCACAAGCATTAGAACTCGCCATCGAAGTACGCGAGATCCGCAAGTTCAAAGCACTCACCAAAATCGAACCGACGGCAGCAATCCACGCACAACAACTAGCGACAAAAGCCGCGACGATCGCCGGCCACGGTGACCCGTGGCGCACATGGATCACCGACCGGGTCCGTGAACTCATCACCGCCGGCCACGGTCAACTGATCCGTGACATGTGGCCCGAAGACACCCCAATGCTGAAGGAAGACAAGCCGTACACCGACGATCAGGTTGCATCGATTGAGCGTTTAGTTGCGAACGTCGAACGGTCAGCACAAGCGTTGTTCCCACCTGAACCACCCGTACAAACAGCCGTACAGGAATCTGTACAGGTTGGGAGGAAACTGCGCAGAGATACCCCTGACGACACCATGACCGTTGACGACACCCAGGTTGACGAGTTGCGTGCTGTCATCGCACTTCTGCCCGACGAAGAACACGCATGGGTTAGTTCGATTGTCAACGACTGCAAAGACTGCAACTACCCGATCGGGTTAGGTGGTCCGGGCGGTAAAGCCTCAGCACGCAGACACGCAATCGTCATGGCACTAGTGGCGTTCGCACCGTACATTGACACTTTCGCATTGCAGGCCGCTGTGCTCGAGGCCCGCAACGAACAACACTCAGACACACCCATCGGTGAGCTCGTAGGGTCAATGACCCTAAGCGAAGCACACCACACAATCTCAGTTGCTGACGAACTCGGGACCGGTGCAGCGCACCTGGTGTACACCGAAACAGGGTGTGCAATCGTCAGACCCACATCAACCCAAGACAACGAGGACAACCTATGACCGAACCAACCATCGACAGTGTGCTGTTCAGCAGCTCCAACGTCCCAGCGATCAAGTTTGAGAACGTCGGGGACAAAGCGAAACTGAAGATCACTCAGATTCAAACCCGTGCGAAGCGTGACTTTCAGACCGGTGAACCCGTTTTGAACAAAGCCGGTCAGCCCATGCCTGAACTCGTCATCGACGGCATCGACCTCGCCACAGGCGAAGAGGCACGTATCTACGCGTCGAAGTGGGCGATGATCCTCGCGATCAAAGAAGCCGCAGCGAAAGCCGGTATGGGCGCAGGAACCGACCTGACCGGGTGCATCCTCACCATGCAACGCAAAGATGATGCAGAGCCCACCACACGTGGGTTTAGTGGTGCACACCAGTTCGCGGCGAAGATGGAAGCAGCGAAACCCGCAGCGGTCATCGACGACATCATCTAACAACCTGTGTGGTGTTGGTGAACAAGGACCGTGGGCGGCCTTCAACACCAACACCACACACCTTTTTGGTGCCGGCCATGATCAAGCAATACCCGCTTTCATGGCCGGCACCACACCACACCAACGGGAGAACAGAAATGACTGAACACGCACACTGGTTGCTTAGGTTCGACAAGGCGACCAGTACCTATGTGATCGAATTGTCGTGCGGCGCCGATCGCATCGCGATACCAGGTGGTCACGCAACACACCAAGATGCGTACCGTCAGGCTCAGATGCTGATGTCAGCGTCGATGTTGCCGATTGTTGATCGGGCGGGCTGATGGCATCTGAACATGGAACCAGGGCGGGGTATGTATCGGGGTGTCGTTGCGATGGTTGTAAGAAGGCGAACCGTGATTATTCGCGACGGGACTCACAACGAAGAGCTCGGGCGCGGTTTGAGATGGGCATACCAATCCCATCTCACCGGCACGGCACATCCACGGTTTACGCGTATGGGTGTCGTTGTGACCGATGCCGGGAATACGACAACGCGCGCCAACGCAACAAACGAGCAAAGAACCGGGTCCGAGTCCCACAATCAGTGCCACTCGCACCACTCATCGAGCGTGTAGCAATCCACTTGGGCAGACCGGCTGATGAGATCTCGCAGCACGACTTCGCACAGGCAGTAGGGGTGCATCAGCGCACCGTGTGCCGGTGGATGCAGAACGGTCACCTACCCGAAAACATGTCAGACCGGGTAGCAGTCCATCTTGGTTGGCACCCTGCAGCTATCTGGGGTGTCGACTGGTACATCGAAACCTACGACACGGCAAAGGACGCAGCATGAACGACAACGGCAGCATTCCGTTCTGGGATCTGAACCCAGCATCCCTAGTCATCGCAATCCTCGTAGCAATCGTCCTACTGGTCTGTGTTCTCGCCTACCTCGGAGGAAACAAATGAACGACGCACTCACAACACTGGAAGGTTGGCTTGCCGTGCAACCATCCGACAACATCACCGGCACCGAACGCGACAACCTCCTCGACGACATCGCCACAGCATGCAAAGAACTCAGGCGGGTACTTGACCTTGTCAACACACAACTTGAGGAGCATCAATGATCGCGTTCGCTATCGGCTTCGCCATCTGGGCTGCACTCGTACTACTCGCAATCATCTTGGTACACGGAGCAACCCGCAATGACTAACTACCCATACGGATGCAACTACCACCTCGTAGACGACTGCGGATGCCCAGGGTACCCATCAATCCAAGAACGGCTGCGAAGCTGCGGTAACGACTGCGCCGACTTGAAACGATCAGCACGCTGCCTACGATGCCAAGCCGCAGACATGATCGACCGCTACAAAACCCGCAGCGAACGATACCTAGACCGCATCATTGAGCTACAAGAAACCAACGAAGAGCTCTCACCACCCGCCGGCCACGTCAACATCAGCGTCCCGACAGCGATCGTGGAACAGATCGTCACAACCGACCGCATCTTCCCAACGCTCGAGCAGCTGCGAGACGCAATACACGCAGCATGGGAAGGCCAATGACCAACGGACCAAAACTTGAACCCGCGACGGTCCAAACAATCAACGAAATACGTGCAGCCTGGGTAGACCTACCCACCATGCAACACGGAACCCACTATCGCGACTGCCACAAATACCACCTGTGCTGCGCAATCACGAAACTTCTACACACCATCGACGACCTGTGCATGACCCCCAGAGGCGACACCAATGCACAATAAAAAGCCCATAGAACCGCCAGCGGACACCACAACGCCCAAACGCAAACCCGGCACTCAATGGATCTGCCGCAAATGCGACGACACCTACACCACACCACAACCAGTCAAAGCAGTCCTATGCGCAACCTGCAACAAACGCCTAGGGGTCAACAGTGTATGGATGCGCAACAATGACTGACACCTACACCCGCGCCCTCGCAATGCTCGACACCATCGAAGACATCGACAGCATCAGCATCATCAGCGCACACCAACGCACCGACCGGGTCATCACCGCCGGCCAACAACTAGCTGACCTACTCAAACGCCACGCCGGCCATGTACCGGAAATCCGTAACGCACTCGCCAACTGGCACACCGCACGCAACACCTAACCGAACAGGCAACACACATGGGCGCAACACCAATGCAAACCGTCATAGGACGGCTTGAACAAGCAGGAAAACAACCCAAGCAACGCGGCGACAAATACGAAGCACGCTGCCCAGCACACGAAGACAACAACCCATCACTCTCGATCTCACCAGGCACCGAACCCGACCAGGTACTCATGCACTGCCACGCAGGGTGCACAGTCGAAGACATCACCGCAGCCATCGGCCTCGAACCCAAACACCTCTACAAGCCGAAACAACGCACAGGTCAGCTCACCGAAATTGAGCACTACACATACACCGACCAACACGGCAACCCCGTGATGCGAGTCCACAGGTTCGAACCCAAAACCTTCCGGCAATCACACTGGAACGGCACCAGCTGGCAATGGGGTGCAGGAAACACACCACCAACGCTCTACCGGCTACCCAAAGTCGCAGAAGCAATCGAAACTGGCGACACCATCTACATCGTCGAAGGCGAACGCGACGTCCACACACTCGAACAACTCGGGCACACCGCAACCACCAACGCCGGTGGTGCAGGCAAATGGCGGGAACCCCACACCCAACAACTCCACGGTGCCCGAACAGTCCTCATCATCGCCGACAACGACACACCAGGACACAAACACGCTGAATCCATAGCCGTACAACTCAACTGGGCCGGCATAACGCCACACGTTAAGCTCCCAGCACCCAGCTGCAAAGACATCAGTGAACACATCGCTGCCGGCCATGATCTCAGTCAACTGCAGGACTACACAGCCACGAACACTGAGACGCCCGTAGAAGCCTCAGAGATCGACGCAGACGACATAGGGCACGGGTGGGAACCCACCGATCTCACAGAGATCCTTAACGGCACCTACGAACCACCAGTGCCCACCATCGGGCTACGAACCGACGGTGCCGGGCTGTTCTACGCAGGACGGATCAACGCACTGTTCGGAGAATCAGGGTCAGGTAAATCATGGATCGCAATGGCAGCCTGCGCTCAAGAGATCATGGCCGGCAACCATGTCATCTACATCGATCACGAAGACCACGCCACATCAGTCACACAACGCATCCTGAAACTCGGATGCGCACGACACCTGGTGCTCGAGCAGCTGCACTACATCCGACCCCAACGAGGATGGAACCAGTTAGCCAAAATCGATGTGAGCGCACTGATCGTCGAAACCGCAGCGACCTTGGTGGTCTGCGACTCCACAGGTGAAGGTATGTCCCTGGATACTATCGACCCGAATAGTGACGACCAGGTGGCACGGTGGATGCGTGACTTCGGACGGCACCTAGCTGACCTCGGGCCAGCACTGCTCCTGCTCGATCACATGGCGAAGTCATCCGAATCAAACAAAGCGTTCATGATCGGCAGCCAACGCAAAAAAGCCGCGATCGACGGTGCCGCCTACCGGGTCGACGTAGGCATCGCACCCAGCAAAGGAATAGACGGTGCCCTCAACCTGGTGACCGCCAAGGACCGCGGCGGCTACTACCAGCACGGTGCAAAAGTCGCAGACATCACCATCAGTGACACCGACACCGGTATCGACGTCATCATCAAACCACCATCGAACGGACTGCCCACGGTCCTCATGGGCAGGATCTCCGAATACATCGCGACCGTTGGCCCATGCTCCACGAACTCGATTCAACAACACGTCGAAGGAAACAGCAAAAGCCTCCGCAACGCACTCCAAAAACTTGTCGACCTCGGGTATGTGGCACGCGACGTCAAGACCGGGGTCGGCGGAGGATTCGTACATACCAACATCAAACCGTTCAACGAACTCGACTTATTCGCCACAACCGCGACCACCGCGACCACCGCGTCCGAAGTGGGTCCGGACCCACTAAACGCAACCGCGACCACCGCGACCAACCGCGTCTCGGACGAGGTGGTCGAACCTTCAAAGTTCACTTCGACCACCTCAACCACCTCTTTACTAGTGGTTGAAGGTGGTCGAGGTCAGAACACCCAAACAACCACACCCCACCAACCGCGACCACACATCATCTGACAAAGGACACACAAACCATGCTCACAACCAACCCACGCAAAGACCTCACCACCACCATCGCAACACTCATCGAAGCAGCCCAACACATCCAACACGCACTCAACGAGCTCTACGACTCACAACCCGGATACCCCACCGCAACAGGTGGAACAGGAACACCAACACTCACCGACTCCGGCAACCCACCAGGACTAGAAAAACACCTACACCCAAACCCAGCACGCGACGACTACCAACAACTCCTCGAACTAATCACCACCACCAAAACCAACGCAACCCAAATACATCGCATCATCACGATCTGGACAGCCGAAGCAACCACCGAAGCCCAAACACGCAACAACCCAGCAGACTGCATCACCTGCGGCACCACAGTCACCAAACCCCAACGCGTCCGTGCCGGCCTATGCGAAGCCTGCTACCGCCACTGGGCTCGAGCACGCCACATCACCCCAAACATCGACCGGCACACATGGATTGGGATACGCAGAGCCCAACTAGCTGGTGACATGGTGACAAACAGCGATTCCGTATAGCACACGGTCATACGCAACACACAACGAATCATGTGATAGCAATGCAGTTAGGTGGGTGCCGTGCGAACAGCAGGCACCCACACCCATTGGCGGTGACCTATGAAACCCGAAGACTACGGGCGACGAACACACCAATGGAAAGCACTACGCAAACGTGTGCTCGAACAATCAAACATATGTTGGCTATGCGGGCAACCAGGTGCCGACACCGTCGATCACATCGTGCCACTCAGCGTCGATCGGACACTCGGGGAGTCCATCGACAACCTGCGAGCAGCTCACAGCAGGTGCAACTCAGCGCGTGGAGCTCGAGCACCAGGGCACGTCACCGACCTCAGAGCATCAAGGCGCTGGTGAGGCCCACCCAACTTTTTTCGGGCGAAATGCGATTTAC
>Ga0214921_10007305_pt1 | contig 14778 bp, 17 predicted proteins | sample LL1505_MetaG_FD_177992 | JGI IMG/M metagenome (GOLD analysis project Ga0214921, IMG submission 177992) | Freshwater microbial communities from Lake Lanier, Atlanta, Georgia, United States - LL-1505 | ecosystem: Environmental > Aquatic > Freshwater > Lake | place: USA: Georgia | collected... | reverse complement strand
CATGAAGTGGACCGCTGAGCGGTCTATTGATAGCATTGACCTGACTCTCTATGATCAATATGGTCAGCCTATTGCAAACTCTCCGGCTATCTACATTGCTGATATCAGCACCATCCCAGTCGCCTCTATCGCCTACAGCGGAGCACGGGACTTCGCCATAACCTTCTTGGTGGACGAACACGATATGACTATGGAGCATAATGTTGGCTACACGGCTTAGACGACATAACCATAATGCTTGCGATTTAAGATGTTGCCGATTGTGCAGGATGACACACCATACCTGTTAGCTAATGCAGTCTGGCTGGGAAATGGGGCAGATGTATATGCAGCCCGGATCTCCCTGACCTGATCATCTGTAAAGGCACGATGGCACCCATCGGGGTTTCGCTGGATCATATCTCTGACATTATCTACGCTGTCGCCCGGAATCAGATGTTTCGGATTACAGCATATTCTGTTATCGCAAGTGTGGCGAATCATCTTGCCAGCGGGAATAGCACCCTTGTAATGAGTGTAGGCCCAGCGATGGACAAGTATCTCTCCCCAGATATCTTTTCGGATACTACCATATCCAGATTTGAACTTTGCACCTGTCCAGTGCCAGCAGCCAGAGGGTATCTGTTCAACGCGTTCCAAGAATCTATCTATCAGAGATGATGTCCATACAGGTCTTCCTCCAGGCATTTGTGTAGATGCTTGGACGAAAATACTACTGTCAATTTTGCTGCTTTATGACATAAACTTTAGGAACATACTGGGGTTTAAAACACAAATTCCGCTGACCCCCGCGATGCCATCCAGCTGCAATTTAATACGTATTCAACATTGCACACATACGCGTGGCCAGCCGAAGGCATGTTGCCAGTTAGGGACAAAACCGAGTTCATGACGGGGACTCCATGGACCAGCGCAACCTCCTGCGAGTTGCCGATCGTGAAAGGCTGGCTGAGGTCAATCTCCACCCACGAGGATGCGACGGGGGTCGTCGTGTAGGCCGGAGGAGCCGGAGACGCGAGCACCGAGTAGGTGACCATGGGCGGGACACGGCGGCGGACAACGTTCGTGAGGAGATAGCTGCCGTTGGCCGAGTCAAGGTAGATGAGACCGTTGATCGCAAAGCGGATCTGGCTGGGGGCATACCAGTAGTTGGGGTTCTTGACCACACCCGAAGTGTCGGCCGGGTCCGAGAACCAAATGCGGAGCTTCTTGAGGTCGCCCGCCTTGCAGCCCGTGAGCGACAGAGAGAAAGAGCCATCCGACGCACCGGACGTGAAGGGGAAGCTGACAGCCTCCTGCGTCCAGCCCTCTACCAGCGGGATCGTCAGGGCATGCTTGGACATGTCAAAGCGCCGGGCGACAAGGTCGCCGGCGTCCTGCATCGTCACCTGCGTGAAGTTCACCGTGCCATACTGGAGGGCTGTGGGGACCGGGTCGGCACCCGCCGCCGCCTGCGAGATGACACGGCCAAAGTCCTCAAGGTCCACCTGGAGTTGGATCGGGGCCGTGAGTACATCCGAAGGGAAGGGGAGAGCACCACCCGACAGCGCCGGGGAGCTGTGGGGGAGGCGAAGGAAGACATACGCCGTGCGCTTGTACTGGTCCGCCCAGTCCGCCGTCGTGGTGAGCGCCTGGCCACCCAAGAAGAACATCTGCTGCTTCTTGCCCGAGTCTTCGCAGAGTGCCAGCGTTTGCATCAGGTTCTGCGCGCCCGTGATGTAGTAAAGCTGGCTGGAGCCATAGCGGTAGCCAATGCGACGCAGGAGTGAGTACCCCCACCCAGAGGGCAAACTACATCCGACTCCACCCCCGCCCGAAGGGACCGGGAGCTGAATCGTAAGGATGACCTCAGCCAAGCCCTCGTTCGGATTAAACGTAATGGTACTTGAAGAGCCGGAGTTGAGGGACTGGAGGCCCTGGAAGAACCGATTGTCCTCCACCGTCGCGTGGCATTGCTTGAGGGAATTTTCTTTTCCTGCGTAGTAGGTGTCAATGCACTCTCCGGGGCGGATGCTCTGCTGAACGTTCAACGAGATTTGCGCCTGCATCTTATACTTTGGCAACAGGTTATGTTTCAGTCCACGGATACTTTAAAATCGCTGCCCCTAACATAGAAATGTCCCACCGCATGCCAGACGGAACGATGATGTCGGACAAACTGATGTCAAAGAAGGAGGCTGCGCACCTCGCAAAGACAAAGATGGGTGGCAAACATGCAGCCCCGCGCCACCACTCTGCCTCTGCGCCGATGTCGGGTATGCACAATGCTCCTCATCCCAAGTCCGGCAGTGGCGGGATGATTCACGGGGGCGGTGCCAAGGCCTCTGTTCGCGGTCAGGCTCCGCCAGCCACCAGCATCCAGGGCTCCATGGGGATCATTGAGAATGTCCGGGCGGGCAAGGACCACAACATGGGGATCCCAGGCATTATCTCCAGCACCTCTCTGGGGCCGGAGCAGCGGTCCCGTTTGGTCGGTGGCATCATAGAGTCGCCCATGTCGGGGTCCATGGCTGCCGAAGGCCCAGTCTCCAAGGTCATGGGCCATGATGCGACGGCGTACAATGAGGGCATGGTGCACATCCGCGGGAGCCATTTTAAGTGAATTTGACACAAAATTGACAGCCCAGGTCGGCCGGGTGATGTAAAGTACGATGAGCAAGGAATTTACGGGTGATATGATCTCTCTATGCGAAGAATACAAGGGTAAAGATATCCGTGTATTCTTCTCACGCTACTTTACACAGGAGAAAGAGAGATGTATAGCGGGCTGGGGAGGATGTACTGGAGAGTGTGGAGTTCACTCCTGTGATACCCAGACTCCATCAACCTTTGATCTTGAGAAACATCCATGTGTGGCAGCATTTCTCTATTATACCACGAAAGGTCAAAAACAACTTGCTGGAGGACCGACAAGTAATCGGTACAAAATGCATGGTACTCCCTGGAGTCATCTGCATACCGTTTCTATAATGTATCTCGGCGCCGGTGATAAGCGCAAGAAAGAGCATGGATATATGCTGTTGCTAAAGCCTACTTCCGCCTCTCTGCAGAGTACAGAGCCCGCATCTGTGCCTCCGCCCGCGCCTTTGTCAGTGGCTCCTTAGAGAAGTAGACCGCGCGCCCGGGCTGATCCTTTTTGACCTTGTAGCCTCCAGTGCAGGACACAATCTTGTACGGCATCTTAACATGGCCCATCAAAAAGTTGACAGCCCAGGTCGGCCGGGTGATGTAAAGTACGATGTCCAACTTCTTTTATCAGATTGTGCAAGATGCGATAAACTATGACAACAAGGAGCAACAGGCGGAACTCTATGACTTGACACTGGAAAGTATGAAGTCATGGTGCGATGAGCAGATGCAGTCCGTGGGCGTGCCGGCCTCCTTCATATACTATACCCTGGAGGACCTGTTCGCGGGCGACTCCGACTTTGGCCTCAAACTCTGGCAATATATCCAGGGCCACTGTAAGCCGGATGAGGATGATGATCAGAGCTTTAGCGAGCGGTGCGAATTTAATGATCCCGACTGTGTGGAGCAGGGGGGATGCATGGCATGCACTGAAAAGTACGGCGGCTGGGGCGAAGACGAGATCAAAAAGGTGACGGCCCCTGCGGCCGGGTGATGTAAAGCAACGATGACCAGAATATATTCCTTCATGTGTGACAAGGCTGAGGGAATCTATTATGCTCATTATGAGGTTTTCCCCAGCAACGGTTCCGGGTGGGGACAGTGTGCGTTATATAGCGAAGAACTCAAAGAGGACTGCGATTGTGAGGATATGACTGACTGCGAACACTGTCATATTACTGAATATACTGTGGAAACCGCTCCTATCTATACATATCGGAATATGGATACACATACAGATAATGGAGATGTATGGGCAACCATAAAGGTCTTCCTGGGCAAGGGGGCCTATAGATGCCCTATGAGTCTTATTAAAGACTCTAATACTCATCCTCAGCCACCAGCTGCGCAATCCTGTCCTTGAAATAGGCCAGGACCTCCTTCTTAGCGGGCTTCTCCGATATCAGCGTCGCCATGCGAGTCTCCAGGTCATCACCACCGAAGGGATGCGCGCCACTGGCCGTCCCATGTTTGCTCTTGTGCACCTTGCGTTTCTTGCCACCCTTTTTGGATGATGGCTCCGTAGCTGGGCTCTCTATGATCGCGGCCTGCGTCTGCCGAGCCATAAAGTCTCGGAGGAATTTGTTATCCATCTCTTCAGAGGCAAAGAAAATCGCACCATAATAGATAGACAGACCATGGACACCGACATCCGTGAAATAGATCCCCGCGCTTACGGCATACCTGTTCGCAAACTCAGCAGCATAGACCTGCCGACTGGAGGCGGCTGCAGTTTTGGTCTCATCGGCTCCACCCGCTCCGGAAAGTCCACCGCCATGATCTATCTGTTTGAAAAGTACTTCACCCGCCACATCCCCATCATGACCACGGGCTCCATCCAGGCGGACATCTATGGCCCCCTCCGAAAGGCCTGTGCGATCAGCCCAGAGTTCTACCCCGAGCTCATCAAGGAGTCCATGATGCTGAACCAGAAGACCAAGAACCATTATCCCATCTTGCATATCTTGGATGATATGTTGGACGGCAAGAACACCAAGGCGCTGTGCAAGCTGCTCACGATCGGCCGCAACAGCGGGCTCAGCACTATCATCTGCGCGCAGGAGCTCAGCATTCTGAATGCCATCGGCCGGACAAATCTCAACTATATCCTGTGCTTCCGCCTGAACTCCGACTCGGCCATAGAGAAGGTCGTTCGGAACTACCTGCGCCATGCACTGCCGAAGGGGACCATTAATGAACAGTGCCACATGTACAAACAGCTGACACAAAACCACCGATTCTTTGTTGTGGATTGTTTGGCCGATGAGGTGTTCAGCTGCAAGCTGGATGAGTCCGAAATAAAATAGGTAGCCATAGTATAGAATGTCAGGCCCGAAGACTCCGCAGGCCGCGTACGGAATTGAGGCAGTCACACCGGCAAATCAGGATGCCTATTTTGTGTTTCAGGACAATGCTGGAGGCGGTACTTCTATAACTGGCCCGCTGGTCATAGAGGGGGCCGGAGCAGCGTTAGAGATTAATGACAGCACGGGGACGGCGGTGGTTGTTCTTGAGCCGGACGGTGTTGGTAATGGTAAGGTCGCAATCCAGGCGGGTGGGACAGGAGCTGCAGCGGGTAGCGGTGGGACGTGGGGCGGCATCAACACTGGAGCCGTTGTTCTTGACTACTATTCGGATACGACGACCACAACCTACCGCGTCATCCAGACAGACCCGGCCAACGGCAACCTTATCCTTGGTGCGACGACCGCTCTTGTAAAAATCAATGGAGCAACGGGTATCGGAAATGTCTATGACTCTGTGAACAACCGCCCCCAGCCCGGCGCGGACTTTACGCTTAGCACATTCTCTTCCAACATGACGCAGACTCCGTTTGCCTACACGGTCGCCGCTTCCGGCTGGTATGTCTTCACGACTTACATCAACGGCCAGGGTGCCGGATTCTCTTGGCCGGCCGGCACACTCATCACGCTGCGTCTTCAGGCAAACGGGGTGGAGGTTCAGTTCAGCCAGGCCTCCTGGTGGGATGTCCCTGTGCCGCCAGCGCCGGGCTTTGAGGATAACCGCGACTGCCTGGTGCAACTTACGGCCGGTGATGTGCTGACAGTCCAGCTTGGCACGCAGCCATCGCCGCCTAACCTCGGTGCATCCGGCACGGTCATCTGCATGATCCAACCTCTCCTGGCATAATATTGTGGGCCACTAATATAAGATGGCTGCTGCAGGATACACCTACGGAATAGAGGGTGTTAGCAAGAGCAGCGATGCGGCGAACTTCGTCATCAACCAGGGGTCGGATGCGAAACCTCTCATTTCTGCGGATGAAATCGCACTGGAGGGTGTAGTCGCTGCATCCATTACGGCTCCCCTCATCGGCGTGGAAGGTGCGCTACTGCAGGTGGACGCCGATGTTATCAATCTTAACGGCACTGTGAATGTGGCCACGTTGTATGCGGAGAGCATCTTCCTCAGGGGTGGTGTAGCCGTTATTGGAGCCGCCGCCGCCACCGTCGCTGACTTCAACACAGCCTACTTCTTGGATGCCTTCCCTTCCGGTTCTTACTGCTATGTTGAGTTTGGAGATGGTGCTGGTTCGTCGGTCACTGGATTTTTCTCCGTCGGAGCAGCTGGCGCACTATCGGCTCTTCAGCAGACGCAGGGTGCTCTTCTTGCCCCCGTCACAGCGGCCGCCCTGTCCATCGCCACCTCTGTTCTTTCGGTTACCTTCACGGGTAAAGTTGCATCTACAAACGGCATTGTCAGACTAACACGCTGTGCCATTTAAATCGCTGGCCTCAGTATAAAGTAGCGATGGCCGGTGTTACGAACGGAGCTCAGTATGCTATTGACTCTCTCCAGCGGAATGTATCTTCGGATAACTTTGTCCGGAACAAGGGCGACAACACGAATGTTCGTGTTGATGCGACCAGTCTGGTTGTTACTGCTACGGGTGGAGTTAGTCTCCCATCGGCAGTTATTGACAGCATAACCTCTGCTGGCATTTCGTTTCCGGGCAGCGCGGCCGCCACGACTCTCTATGACTTTGCTTCGCCGCAACTCAACACGCTGGACTTTCCTGTAGGCTGCGTTATCTATGTGGATTTACACGATGGCCTTGGTGTCCTGGCCTCTTGTGCCTTGTCTGTCCTGGCCGGCAATATCCCCGCCATCGGTTCGCAGTCGGCGGTCTTCTCAGAGGCGGGTGTGACGGCAGCTGCCTTCAGCGTAGTGGGGACGGCACTCAAGCTGGCCATTACGGGCAAGACGGTAGCCAGCACCGGGACGGTTCGCCTCTGCCGCACTGCATAAAATATAAACGCTATGTAGAATGGATGATGACTATGTTATAACTCCGGATTTTAGTAGAAGGGCAACGGTCCGATCCATTGCCCCTCCACCACCACGGCCGCCTCCGCCTCCGGCTCCTGCCGCTACGCGAAGGCAAGCCCCCTCCCTTACCCCAAGCACTCCACGATATGAACCGCCTCCGGTTTTCAACGGTCCCCGTGTGGAATACATCAGCCCAACGGCCAGGTCCCAAGAACCTACTCTGATGACGCTTCCCGCGCTGGGCGACCCAACAATATCCTCCACCATTAACTACAGTCCAAATGTGGAGACCAACTACAGCCAGAACCAGTCCTACTATCTCAAGCAGGGACAGGGTGGCGGAAATGTGGAAGACTGGTATCAGTATCCCACACAGACAGGAGAAATCCTGTTTGATGTAGCTGGGGAAGGTCAGCAAACATTACAGGCTCTGACTCCAATCGGTCCTCCATTCATTACGGATTTACTTTTCAACGGAACAAGTGTCCTACCCTACACCTGGTATGACTATCCAACACTGACCGGAGAAGTAGAGTTCATAGATGCGTCAGGGTCCCACCTCCTCAAGTCCATCAGCGGCAACCTCTATTATGACGGACAACTTCTGGTAAAGGCGGGAGACCTGGAAAATATATCCGATTGGAGTCTGTACCCTATGATCAACCCGATAGTGGGAAATGGATTTAGTATCGGCGGAGTGCTGGATGTATCGGCCAGCGGTGTAGTCCAAGGGGGCTCTCTGGTAGCCATCGGCGACATCTCAGGTGCGACTCTGCACACCGGTGTGGCCGCTGTGGGATCTCTGGAAGCCACCGGGGATATTTCCGGTGCATCACTTCACATTAGCGGTGTGGCCGCTGTGGGATCTCTGGAAGCCACCGGGGACATTTCTGGATCAACCCTGCATGTCAGCGGCACCGCCACCCTCCATGACATAGACCTGTCAGGCTGCGCGCTAACGACCAATGGTGCAGGATCAGCTTTGTTTGTCAATGGCGTAGAGGTTCAGACAGGCACACCATCGGATGCCAGTCAATGGTCGATATATCCAGCCCTGCAGGCAGTGGATGTCTCGGGCTACGCTATCAACAAAGCCACGATCATCAACACAAGCGGACTCACTATTGCCGGCAACACGCTAATTCAAGGCACACTGAACACCACAGGACTCATCACACAGGATACAGTTATCGGGTCTCCGACTGAAAACTTTTTGGGGAACCCTCTTACCATAGGCACCAGCGTAGGCATACCGCCTGTGGATGTTACGAATGGCGGACTCACCGTTCATGGCCCAACAGTGTTAGACGGTGGCACTGTTCATGGCTGCACCATCGGCTCTTTACCTGTCTTGGGTATCAACACGGTGCGGGTGGATGTTCTGCCTGTCGGTGTTGATATTGTGAGCCCTACTTTCGTGACTGCGAACGCTGGCGGAGCCGTCAATTTATCTGCGGGCCTGGCTGCGCAGCTGTCGGCCGGCACCTATGTCTCCCTACAGGCCTCTACCGGCACGGGGACATTCAATGGCGTAGTCGTGGAGGCACCCTTCTCATCCTCTTGTAATTTGTGGTTCCCCTATGGCGGCAACATCTATGGTGCGACGGATATCAGCAGCGGGACAATGCACACGGGTACGCTAACTGCCTCTGTGGATGTCTCAGGTGCCTCAGGCCATTTTGGCCCTCTATATACCAGCGATACAAAAATACATCTTGGATCCGACGCAGGCCTGACAAGCCAAGGTGCTGGAGCGGTTGCTATTGGCACCGAAGCGGGTTCATCCGCACAGGGAGCGAATGCGATCGCCATCGGTTTTACGGCGGGGTCTTTATCGCAGGAGTTCGGCGGTGTTGCAGTAGGAAACGAAGCGGCATTTGCAGGACAACGTTCTAATGCCGTTGCTATCGGCACCTATGCTGGTCGGGTAACACAAGGGAGCGCAAGTGTTGCGATCGGACTTGAAGCAGGTTATAACACACAGGGGGCTAACTCTGTAGCGGTTGGGTGGGAAGCGGGACAAGAGACGCAAGGTGCTAACTCTGTAGCGGTTGGGTGGGACGCTGGTTTTGATACACAGGGAACTGGGAGTGTTGCGGTGGGGAACGCGGCGGGTTCAACCAACCAGGGAAATGGCTCGGTCTGTGTCGGACAGAATGCTGGATACTCAAGTCTCGGGTCAAACTCGGTCGCCGTAGGAGCAGGGGCAGCAGGAGCAACCTCGGGGACTTATGTGACAGCCATAGGGTATGGAGCAGGCCAGGCAGGACTTGGATCTAACAGCGTCGCCATCGGTGCGTTCAGTGCGACTAATGGTGGCGCATTTGCTAACACAATAGTCATAAATGCGACGGGTGCTATTCTTGATCCATCAGGGGCGAACTCATTCTATGTTAATCCGATAGCCGATCTGTCTGGCGGAATAGGGTTTAATATGTTAGGCCACCAGTCTGCAACTGGGGAAATCCGTCGTGGCACGGCGACTCTTACACAAGCCCAGAATACCATCAGCAACACGCAGCAGATATCCTACGACACTGGCCTCCTGACGACAACCATCGCAGGCATCACACAGCTGCAGACGGTCAAGGCCGATGGGCCAGCCACCATCGGCACACCAGGCACACCATCCAGTCTGACGGTAGAAGGAACCATAAAAGTCGGCGACCTCAGTTATGTAGACACTGGGGCAGTTGTCGCGGCGGATACGAAGGCCGGCTTCCTTCAGACATTCCTGGGTCAGAACAAGTCGGCTGACCCGAACGCCTCCGCAAATGTTGTGGTCGTAAATGACTCCGCGGGAACTGACTATGCAGCCCTCGGCATAAACTCCAGCACATTCGGAAATATCAACAACACTCTGTTTGAGATACCGAACGCGTCTTATGCGAGCTCCACAGCGGACATGGTAATTGGCGCACAGAGCGACCACAGCAGCACAGCATCTCTCTATATGACTTACAACTCTGGTGCTTCTGCTTATTGTATTGACTCCTCTGGTGCGTTATCGCTGAACGCATCGCGACCTGGAGGTGTTCTGAATAAAGGCAACTTCGGAACTTCTGGACAGGTGTTGGCCTCGGCTGGCCCAGCTGCTCCACCGACCTGGGTCTCGGCAGCATCTGCAGCAGGACTTATCGGTGCCGCGAACACCTTTTGGGTCGCAGAGAATGGTGTGGATGTCAGTGGCGGTGGCCAGGTGTATGCCCCCTTCAGGACTATCCAGTTCGCCATAGACAAATGCTCAGCGGGTGCACAGGACAACGGCCAGACCATTTTCATATACCCAGGCCTGTATGTGGAGAACTTGACGATAGCCGACAAGAACATAAACTTCCGTGGGTCAAGCGATACCCAACATACCTATAACACGACCATCCGTGGCAATATGACTATCACCTCCAGCAACACGAACAGGTCTTACAGGACGGTCAGTTTCCAGTTTCTCCAGATACAGAACTACACGGCCACCACGGGGACGGCTATTACGCTCAGCACTTCAGGAACAGGCAAGGGACGGTTGGTCCTAACAGGCTGCTATGTCATCGGGGCCTCAACGGGTGTCAGACTGTTGGACGCTACTGCAGCCAACTGTGACTGGATTATTATTTGCGATACGACGCGATTCTACACGGCGTTCGCCTACAGTCAGCCGCTTTTAGACTTATCAGGCAACAGCGGCACGGCTCCATCACTAACACTCAATCAATCCTTGGTGGAATACGAAAGCCCTGCAGGCAGCACGAACTCTCTGGTAAAGGTGGGAGGCTACTCTGCCTTGACGACGCAATACTCCACGATAACGCAGCCACTAAACGCGACATTGAATAACTCTGCCCTGACCAACGGCCTGGTGTGGGTCGCCAACTTGCCAAACTCAGGAGTAGTCGCAACCTCCACCAATGGTGCAAACATCGGCACGACACTGATGTTTAGCGGGACACAGGCGACGCTGGGTGTAGCGGGGACAACAGCGATGTTTATTGAGCGGAACTGCCCCTCCGTCTATCTTATCGGCGGGACGCTATCCGTCCGCTCCAACTCTACACCTGCAACACACGCTGTCGTGGGAAGTGGGACGGGTGTCACCAAAACAATCATCTACTTCAACACCAGCAATATGATGACTACGCGTGGGTCTGCAAACAAGGTGGATGCTACGAACCTTACCACGACTCCTTTAATCGCACTGACATAGTAGGGATGACACACAGGGAGAACGCATGACAATGACCTTAGATAAAATCTGTGGCCAATCTATAATGAACAGCCCCGATGTTATGCGGATGCTTCACCGGCTGAGCCAGGGCGACAACTTCCAGCCTGAGCCGGTTGCGAAGGCACCAAGAGCCCCCCGCAAGACTAAGGCACCAGTGCGTGAGCCCAGCCCGTCTGAGAGCGACTCCGACGGAGACTCCGACACATCATCCGAATCCGAATATGAAGACCTGGACACCATTAAGGAGAAGTTTGAGAAAGATCCCTGCGAATATGTCAGCCCCAACGCCCTGCGCGCTACCCAGACACAGAAGGAGGCGATCGGGTATCTCAAGGCCAAACAATGCCCCAAGATAAAATCTGTGCGTAAATCAAAAATGGAATCGCCCAAAGCCCCCGGCCCTGAGACTGCCCCTGCCAAGAGAGTTCGCAAGGCCAAGGCGGCTGCACCGGCCCCTGCTCCTGCCCCGGCCCCGGCCCCGGCCCCGGCCCCAGCTGCAGCTCCCGCGGCGGCTCCTGTCAAAAAGGTGAGGGCCAAGAAGGTGGTCGCGGAGAGCCTCCCTCCGGTTTCGGCTCCTGCCCAAGGGACCCCCCTTGCCCCTTCGGAAACGCCTGCTAAAAAGGCCAAGCGCCCACCGACGGCCTATGCTCTTGCAGTGGGGCGCCACCGCAAGGCCGGGAAGTCCTTCGCGGAGGCAGCCAAGGCGGCCAAGGCGGAGATAGACGCGGCCAAGGCAAAGTAGTTGCCCATAGTAGATGTCAGCACCACAGCAGCAAATGCTGAGACAGGGTGAACACCCGGTATATCCTACAGGGTATCCTGAAAAGAATAAAGTACAGATTAGTCCGATCGCTGCAGAAATCAACCGCTTGATGAAAACAGGTATGCCGTTTATGTTTGCGGCCAAACAGGCGATGCGTGAGGCTGCTGCTGCTGCGGCGGCCCCCCCACAAAATAGTAGCCCATCCTAGGATGGGATATCGGTTAATAAGTGTAGAGAAGTCTCCGAAACCAGAAAAGAAATGGGTTGCTCTGTTTCGCGATGAAAGCGGTAAAGAGAAGCGCACGCACTTCGGAGCAGCCGGCATGGCAGACTTCACCCTGACCAAGGATGAAGAGCGCCGCCGTCTTTACAGACAGCGCCATGCCAAAGACCTGAACACTGGCGATTACACGCGGGCAGGGTTCTTGTCTTATTATCTTCTCTGGAACCTGCCAACACTGACAGCCTCCATAGCCGACTTCAGGAAGAGATTTGGTTGATTATTCCAGAGACAGGAAGCGGTAGGCCTGGCCTAACATTGGGCTGTGCATCATCGCCCCTGCCACCTTCTTCATCTCGGCCAACGGCTTTTGGCCAGCATAGAACTTTGTCAGGTATGCGTGCCGTATGAGGTTGATCCCCGTGTCCATCTGGTGAAACTTCTGAAAGATCTCCCGAACCTTCGTGCCGAGCTTCGCAGGGCTCCATGGCAGGCCCTTGGTCTCAAACAGGTATTCATTATCCGTGTATTCATTCAGATACTTGGATAATTCGCGTTTGAGCGGTTGCGGTATCTTGGCAATCTTGTCGCCATACCGTGCAGCCGTCTTGTAGGCATGGAAGATGAAGTATGGTCGGGAGTTCCAGATCAGATAGTTGTGGCCGTCCTCAAAGGTCTTCGGCTTACGGTTCAGGATACGCATGGGTGCATAGTCAGCCCGCACCGGAGGGATGTAGGTATAGAGAGCTAACAAGAGTCTCTGTGTTGCTGACATATCATCATAGTACTTGTCGCGGAACTCTATGATGCCGTCCCAGGGTATGAAGTTGGCGACCTGTGCAGGTGTCGGCTCCTGAGACTCATCCAGGTTGCGAAACACCAGATAGCGATCCTTCATCTCCTTGATAAACTCCTTGCACTCCGGGTATTCCTTACGGAGAGCCGTGAGGGCTGCCCGGGTGGATGACAGCTTGTACCGAGCATCCATCGCCGCAATTGTTTCTGATGGTTTGGCTGACAAATCATGTGTGCCTGTGTCTTCTCTGAGTTTCTTCAGGGTTGAGCGGTGCGAAGCAGTCAGTGCCATTTTACAGAATGCCGGGGTTTTATTTTACAACCACTGGTGAGTAGTGAGTAAGTGTGAGTAGTTTGAGATAGACCCTCTATAGGGAGTTTTTTTGGCTGGGGGCCAGGGTAAAGTATAAACTACTCACGATTACTCACGGGGTGGGGGGGTCCATGGATTTTCTGTCCATTAGATAGAAGACATGATTCCGATGGTGTTTCACTTTGCCTTTATCCGAGGTGCAACGGACTGGCCATGGCTGGACTTTCATACCCTCTGCCTCAAGAGCTGCGTGGCCCGGTGTGGGGCCGCGCGGATTGTTGTGCATTATGACCGCGATGGGGCCGGCGCTGACTGGGACGCGGCCCGTGCTATCCCTGATATAGAGTGGCGTGCTGTCGCTCCATTTTATGAGCTAAATGGTCATCCGCTAACCGACCAGCGGGTCATGGTGGATTATTATCGGCTCCAGGTGCTGTACAACGAGGGCGGATTCTTCTGCGACCTGGACTTCATGTTCTTGAAAAACTTCACGGCGCTGCGTCATTACCCTGCCGTGATCGGCACGATATGCCAGCAGAAGAAAAAGCTGGGCTGCGGGCTGATGGGTGCGGTGCCTGGTAGCGATTTCATCAAGGCCTACATAGAGTCTTACAAGGACTGGAATCCGGCCGAACAAAAGAAGGTGTGGGTATTTGCATCTGTGATCCCGTGGCAGCTGTCGCTGACGCATCCCGTCATGGTTTTGAAGCGGTCCGCGTTTTATCCATTGGCGTGGAGCAATAAAACTTTTTGGCTGGGGCAGGCGATCAACATGCGGGACAGTTATTGCGTGCATTTGTGGGAGTCGGGTCATCCCCAGATGACGGTGCCGCTGCTGATGAAGACCTGCATCGCGCCGGAGATATCCAAAGTGCTGGGTGAGCCGATGGTTCCGTCTATCGTGCAGGTGCGTTCTGGATTATTATCTTTTGATTGAGTAGACATGGATGCCTCTTCACTTGTCGGAGTTGTCGGTGGATATATTGCGATGGGTCTTACTGTCGCGGGAGCTATTTACGCGGCTATCAACCACAAAAGGATCAGGTCCAACTGCTGCGGGACAAAGGGAGAAATATCGCTTGATGTTGACACAATGCCGGCTGCATCTGCGCCATCTCCTAAAACTCCGACGGGAGTCGCACCTATGACATTATCAGAAGTCCATCTTTCTCCAGCGTAAGACCGTAAGCGGGATTCGCGCGGCGGCTTTGCCTGGAAGAAGTATAGAGGCAACCCAATCTAAAATCTATATGGGACTTTGTGATATAAAATGAATCCAAAATGCAAAATCTATATCACAAAATGGAAGAGCAAGGGTGGGGCCTTAGGATGGAATCCATAAGATCTAATTTGCCCCTCCAAAATTAATGGTTCCGAATATCAGATTTTATATAAGGGTTATGATGTAAAATTGTAATCCTCAAATCGGGTTTTGGTTATGGACAAATTGGATATTTCTAATCGGTGCATAAAAGATATGATATAAAGTGTGATATGAAATTAATTTTGGAGGGGCAAATTAGATCTTATGGATTCCATCCTAAGGCCCC
>Ga0214921_10007304_pt1 | contig 14778 bp, 8 predicted proteins | sample LL1505_MetaG_FD_177992 | JGI IMG/M metagenome (GOLD analysis project Ga0214921, IMG submission 177992) | Freshwater microbial communities from Lake Lanier, Atlanta, Georgia, United States - LL-1505 | ecosystem: Environmental > Aquatic > Freshwater > Lake | place: USA: Georgia | collected 2015-05-28 | reverse complement strand
AACCATTGTCAATGGCGATGAGCATGGTCATCAGGGCCACAATCGTTTTTCCACTTCCCACATCACCTTGCAACAGCCTGTTCATTTGCCTGCCTGTACCTGTATCCTGCCGAATCTCTTTCAAGACACGCTTTTGGGCGCCCGTCAGTGGAAAGGGTAAATGTTGATGGAAGAATACATTAAAATAGTCTCCCACCTTGGAAAATACCACCCCCCGTGAAAACCTGTGCCTGGCAGAACGCAACATGCCCAGGCGCAGCTGTGCCGTTAGCAGTTCCTCAAATTTTAACCGGTACACCGCTTGCTGGTAGGTTTCTGCAGAAGACGGAAAATGAACTTGTCTGAAAGCCTGCCAGCGAGAACTGAGGTTTTCTTTTTCGAGAAAAAATCCTGGTAAAATTTCAGGAATCTGTTTTTCGTCCAACAACAAAAACAGTTGTTCAGTCAGTTTTCCTATTGCCCTTCCATTCAGCCCCCTTGCCTTGAGCTTTTCTGTCACCGGATAAACCGGCTCCATGGACGGTTTGGCGGAAGCGGTGGCATCCTTAACGGACTCCAGTTCAGGATGTGTCATTTGAGGTTTTCCCAAAAAGAAACCCAGCTTACCGAATGCAAGATACTCTCCACCAACTGCAAGTGTTTTCTGTACCCAATTGATTCCCTGGAACCAGGTCAATTCAAGAATACCCGTTCGGTCACGAAATTGTGCTACCAATCGCCTCGATCTTCTCTCTCCAATAATTTCCATGGAAACAATGAATCCCCTGACCTGCACATAATCCATGGAAGGGCTGATTTGTCCTATTGGCTGAACACTGGTTTTGTCCAGGTGCTTGTATGGAAAATGACTCATCAGGTCTTCAAATGTAAAGATCTGCAATTCCTTTTTAAGCATATCTGCCCTCAATGGACCTACACCCTTGAGGTATTCGATGGGATTTTGTAATATGGTAGACCTTGTAGTGATACGATGATTGGTTGTACAAAATTAAATGTTTTCAGATGGAGTGGAAAACTATCTGAGGGAATGATATTTGCAAAGCTTTGACGTAATTTTGCTCACCAACATTTGAATGAATGGCAACAATCCAATGGACCATCAAATCATTCCCGGAATTAACCCCTTCAGAGCTTTATGATATTTTAAAGCTGAGAAGTGAGGTGTTCGTTGTAGAACAACAATGCATTTTTCTGGACATGGATGACAAAGACCAGGGCTCACGGCATGTACAGGGCCGTTTGAATGAAACGTTGGTTGCTGCTTGCAGAATTCTACCTCCAGGACTGGCCTATGAAGAGCCTTCCATTGGAAGGGTGGTAGGATCACCCCGCTATCGCGGGAAGGGTGCGGGAATAGCACTGATGGAAAATGCCATCCAGGAAACCATTCGCCTTTATGAATCATTGCCCATCAAAATTGGGGCACAACTTTACCTCAAACGTTTTTACGAAAGCCTGGGGTTTCTACAATGCAGCGAAACCTATATGGAGGATGATATCCCGCACATCAAAATGCTCAGAAAGGGGTAGAAATACCTAATCAACCCCCAATAATTTCCTCAATTTAACATGTTACCAGAGGTTTAACAAAATATCTGCACAAAGCTTCCGTTTCAAAGAAGTACCTCAAGTTCCTCATCCTACAATCCTTATCCATGAAAGCTTTTCTACACAGCCTGTGTAGGGCATTGTGTTTCATTGCCCTGATTGTTTTCATTGACAATAGCAACGCATGGGCTCAACAATCGAGGTTTGAATATGGTTTCACTTATGGTCCATCCAATTTTCTTGGAGATCTTGGTGGCAACAGTGGCAAGGGAGAAACCTTCCTCAAAGACAACATGGTTTCCCTTACCAAATTCATGACAGGATTTTATTTGGGTTATCGCCCTGCTGAATGCATCAATTTCAGGCTTTCGGGGAATGTGGGAAAAGTTCAGGGAGCTGATAGCCTCATCATTGGCAAAGGAGGATTCGAAGAAGCCAGAAAAGCCAGAAACCAGCATTTCAGGTCTAACATACTAGAAGGATTCATTGCAGCAGAAATTTATCCTACCACCTTGTTTGAGTACGATGAAGAGGATGTTTTGCACCGCATAAGGCCCTATGCTTTGATTGGGATTGGTGTTTTTCATTTCAATCCTAAAGGACAATACGAGGCCGCAGACGGAAGCAAAACTTGGGTGGACCTTAAACCCTTAAGAACAGAGGGACAGGGAATGCCGGCCTTTCCAGACAGAAAAGAATATAGTCTTTTGCAAATAAATGTTCCATACGGGGTCGGTGTGAAATATTTTATCAGCCAAAACATTGCCCTTTCTTTTGAGATCATCACCAGGAAAACATTCACGGATTATATTGATGATGTAAGCACAACCTATATCAGCAATGAAGATTTTTATGCCTATTTTGGCGATGGAACAGAGAAGGCCAGGGAGGCCATCCAAATGGCCAATAAATCTGCCTTTGCCAATGGCGGGAACTACAGACCAGGTTACGGAATCGGTGCCAAAAGAGGAACGCCCACAAACAATGATGCATATTATGCGTCTTCTGTGAAAATAAGTGTGCGGCTCGGCAGAAATGAGCAGTACAATCATTATGAAAGAGGCGGCGATGTTAAATGTCCTGTTGTACGGTTTTAGTTCGACAGGTTGTACACGCTACCCAGAAGCCGGATCGTTCATGCTTGTTTCATTGATCAAGCATCCAATTCAATTTTCAAAAATTTCGCGGTATGGCTGCCCTTGACCTTGAGCAATCCTACAGGATCACCTTCGTATAAAATCATTCCGCCTCCATCTCCTCCTTCAGGGCCAAGATCTATGATATAATCTGCAACCTTGATCACATCCAGGTTGTGTTCAATGACCAAGACGGTATTGCCACGGTTGACCAGCTTGTTCAAAACATTCAGCAGCAGATTGATGTCCTGAAAATGAAGCCCTGTTGTGGGTTCATCCAAAATATAAAAAGTCTTGCCAGTGTCTTTCTTGGAGAGTTCAGTAGAGAGCTTGACACGCTGTGCCTCACCACCGCTAAGGGTTACTGCGGATTGGCCGAGGGTAATGTAACCCAGCCCCACTTCCTGCAGCACCTTTACCTTTCTATAGAGGTAAGGGATTTGCTGAAAAAATTCAACGGCCTCATCCACTGTCATGTCCAGTACATCGCTGATTGATTTTCCCTTGTACCGAATTTCCAATGTTTCACGGTTGTACCGCTTGCCATTGCATTTTTCACAATGCACATAAACATCAGGCAGAAAATTCATTTCAATCACCCTCAATCCACCGCCTTCACACATTTCGCAGCGACCTGCCTTTACGTTGAAAGAAAAACGTCCGGCATTGTAGCCGCGAATTTTTGCTTCAGGCACTGCGGCAAAAAGTTGACGGATGTCTGTAAAAAAATTACAATAAGTGGCAGGATTGCTGCGCGGCGTTCTGCCAATGGGGGATTGATCAATTTCAATAACCTTGTCAATATGTTCCAGACCGGTTATTTTCTTATAGGGCATTGGATCCTGCTTGGCATCATAACAATGCTTGTTCAACAAAGGATAAAGGGTTTCGTTGATCAAGGTCGATTTGCCGCTGCCACTTACTCCCGTCACCAGAACAAATGTCGCAAGTGGAATGCTGATGTCAACATCTTTTAAATTATTTCCTGATGCTCCCTTCAACTGAAGATAATTGCCATTGCCTTTCCGTCTTTCTGCTGGCACCTCCACTTTTTTCTTGTTGTTGAGATAGCCTGCTGTTTCTGAGCCAGACTTGCAAACATCAGCAGGGGTTCCCTGCGCAACAATTCTACCACCATGAATACCCGCCTTTGGCCCAACATCAATCAGGTGATCAGCAGCCAGCATGATGTCCTTGTCGTGTTCAACCACAATCACACTGTTTCCAATATCCCTCAGGTTTTTCAAAGCCCCAATCAGTTGCTGGTTGTCTCTTTGATGAAGGCCGATAGATGGCTCATCCAAAATATAGGTAATGCCCTGTAATTGTGATCCAATCTGGGTTGCCAGCCTTATCCTTTGAGATTCTCCACCACTCAATGTCCTGGTAGGGCGGCCTAATGAAAGATAACCCAAGCCCACATCCAACAGAAAACCCAAACGGCTGCGAATCTCCTTGAGGATGTCTTTGGCGATCAGGTTTTGCCGGGCATCCATGCGCTTTTCAAGGCCTTCAAACCACTCTTTCAAGCCAGAGAGGTTCATCTCAGACAGATCGGCAATATGTTTTCCATCAACACGAAACCACAAACTCTCATTTTTCAACCTTGTTCCATGGCATGCAGCACAAGGCCTGAGCATCATGTATTTCTCTGCCCATTCACGGATCATGTCGCTTGTACTGTCTGAGAACCAGCGCACCACCATGTTGATGACACCAGGGTATTCCCCCTTTTCCAATTGATCGATATCCCCTTGAATTCCATCCTCGTTGCCAAACAAAATAATGTTCATGGCCTTGGGCGAAAGCTGTTCTATGGGCGTCTTCAGGCTGAACTTGTACTTTTTGGAAAGCTGCTCCACCATCTTGAAATAATAGGAATCCCGCTCCTCGCCCAAAGGCAGGATAGCACCATCAGCAATGGAAATTGACCTGTCGGGCATCACTGCATTGAGATCAATGGCATGCTGCTGCCCCAGTCCCTTGCAATCAGGGCAGGCACCATAAGGCGAGTTGAAAGAAAAGGTATTGGGAGAAGGTTCTTCGTAGGAAATTCCAGTTGTTGCACACATGAGCTTCTTGCTGTACTGAACAACTGAATCATTGTCATGCACAAGAATAAACAAGAGCCCCTTTCCTATCTGCATCGATTGGTTGATGCTCTGTCCGATCCTGATTTTCATGTCCGGTGTCACCGCAAGCCTGTCTACCACCACCTCAATATCGTGAACCTTGTATCGATCTACCTGCATTTTGGGTACCAGGTCTTTCAACTCTCCATCAACCCTCACTTTCACGAAACCCTTTTTTCTGGTCTCTTCAAACAATTCACGGTAATGCCCCTTTCTGCCCCGCACCATGGGTGCCAGTATCGTGATTTTTTTACCTGCCAACTTTTTGAAAAGGTCAGCAACAATTTCTTCATCGGTGAACTTGACCATTTTCTTGCCTGTATTCATGGAATAGGCATCCCCCGCCCGGGCAAAAAGCAGCCTGAGAAAATCATACACTTCTGTCACTGTTCCAACAGTAGATCTTGGATTGCGGTTGGTGGTCTTTTGTTCTATAGAAATAACGGGCGATAAACCAGAAATTTTGTCAACATCCGGTCTTTCCATTTCTCCCATAAACTGCCTGGCATAGGTGCCAAAGGTTTCCATGTACCTTCTGTGCCCCTCTGCATAAATGGTATCGAAGGCCAAAGAGGATTTACCACTTCCACTGATGCCTGTGATCACCACCAACTGATGCTTGGGGATGGTGATGTCGATGTTCTTCAGGTTGTGTGCCCTGGCGCCGATTACTTCGATGTTGTCTTTTTTGACCATTTCGTTCAAAATTAAAGCAAATCAAGTGAGCACGCAGGATTTGTACTTATAAAAAAAATGTTTACCTTTGTACCAGTTCTTTATTATTCTTATCCAGAAAGGCAGAGGGATTGGCCCTATGACGCCTTGACAACCTGTTAACCAACCATTAATAAGGTGTCAACTCCAGCTTGCACAAGCAAGCACAGATAAGTCAGATATTTTCCCTTGACAAGATCAACGCTTTATAGAGAAAACCCATCTGGCTTCAGATGGGTTTTTTTATGCCCTTTTCTGGAAAGCATTGATCAAGATGAACAAAACATTACACACATATCATTACAAAGGCTTACTGACCTTGGAGTCCGGAAGAACCATCCAGGATTTCAAGCTGGCCTATACCACTTTGGGTGAAATCTCACCCAACAAAGACAATGTGGTATGGATATTTCATGCCATGACCGCCAACAGCGATCCTTCTGATTGGTGGGCAGGAATGGTTGGCGAAGGAAAATTCTTTGATCCCCGCAACTATTTCATCATTTGCGTCAATATGCCGGGCAGTTATTACGGAAGCGTAAATCCCCTGGACAATAATGAACAGACAGGTATGCCCTTCTTTCAGGATTTTCCTTTCTTTACCCCAATGGACATGGCCAGGTCTTACGAACAGCTCAGGCATGCATTGGGCATAATGGAAATATACATGGGAATAGGTGGATCAATGGGAGGACAGCAGCTGATTGCCTGGGCTTGTCTGCAACCAACCCTGTTCAAATTTCTTGTTCCTATTGCCACCAATGCCTTTCACTCTCCCTGGGGCAAAGCATTCAACGCCTCACAAAGGATGTGCATTGAGGCAGACCCCACATGGAAAGAAAGAAGTCCCGAAGCAGGAATGGAGGGATTGAAAGTAGCGCGATCAATTGCGTTGATCAGCTACAGGCATTATGATACCTACGGAAAAACACAGGAGGATCTTAACAAGGCTATTGAAAATACCAGAAGTGAATCCTACCAAAAATACCAGGGAGAGAAATTGGCCAAGCGTTTCAATGCATTGAGTTATTATGTGTTGACAAAAAGCATGGACAGCCATCATTTGGGGAGAGGTGTGCTGGAGGCGGAGGAAATGCTGGCAAACATCAATGCAACAACACTGGTTATCGGCATTTCATCAGATTTGCTTTTCCCGGTGTCTGAGCAACGATTCCTTGAAAAGCATATTGCTGGTGCACGGCTGGAAGTGATTGAATCCATTTATGGCCATGATGGATTCCTGATTGAACATGAAAAATTGAGTGAACTGCTCAAAGGGCTGATCAAATAATGTATAGATAAAATTTAAAACGAAGAAAAATGGGTTCAGAAAAAACACTGGTGATTGGGATGTTTGGATTTGGTGTGGTTGGTGAAGGATTGTACAAAGTATTAAAACAAACTCCTTCCCTGAAGGCATCCATTAAAAAAGTATGCATCAAGAATCCCAACAAGAAAAGGAATGCGCCTGCATCACTGTTCACTTCTGAAAAAAATGACTTGTTGTTTGATCCTGAAATCAACGTGATCGTTGAAGTAATCAATGATAGCATTGCAGGATATGAGATTGTGACGACAGCATTGAAAAATGGAAAGGATGTTGTGAGCGCCAGCAAAAAAATGCTATCAGAGCACCTTCCAGAACTCATCGCACTTCAAAATACCACTGGCAGATCTTTGCTGTACGAGGCATCTGCATGTGCGTCCATCCCAGTAATAAGGAACCTGGAAGAATATTACGACAACGACCTATTGCATTCCATCAAGGCCATCGTCAACGGGTCAACAAATTTTATCCTTACCAAGATGTTTGAGGAAAAATTGAATTTCAAGGAAGCCTTGTTGTTGGCACAGCAACTTGGTTTTGCAGAAACTGACCCCACGCTTGACATTGAGGGATATGATGCTGCGAACAAATGGGTTCTTCTTTTGGCGCATAGCTATGGTATCACAACAACGATTGATCAAATGCTGTTCAATGGCATCACTCAAATCAATGAATTGGATGCAAAAGTGGCGCAGTCAAGAAACCAATCCATCAAGTTGGTTGCGCAAGCAAAAAAATTACAAAATGGAACGGTTGCCTCCTTCCTGCTCCCCCAATTTATAGACCAAGCAGACCAACTGTATTTTGTGAAGAATGAGTACAATGGAGTGGTGATTGAAAGTGGATTTGCAGACAAGCAATTCTTCTATGGGAAAGGTGCCGGAAGTTTTCCTACAGCCTCTGCCGTGTTGAGTGATATTGCAGCGTTGCGGTATGGATACCGGTACGAATACAAAAAACTCAACCAACAGGTACCTTCCACACTTTCAGACGAATTTCACTTAAGGATCTACATCAGTTTTGAAACCCTGGCCAATATTCCAAAGGAAGAGTTTACCAGCATCGAAGAATGGCATTCCGGCAGCGAAAGGAGTTACCTGATTGGTATCATCCCTTTCAAATCTCTCTTGCACAAAGATTGGTGGAAGACCAACAATACATCCCTGGTACTGATGCCGGATAACATCATAGAAAATACAGCCCTAACTGAACTGAAGAAAATGAGTTTATCGCTTGCGGGGCTATAAAAGGCATCTGCAGCAAACCCCAATGGCTTACTTTCCCAAGAGCCCGGAAGGCCTGTTGTTGGCACCTTTGCGGTTTCTAAGATCATCGCCGAGGTCTTTTCGCGCTTCCTCTGCGATGGTTTCAAGCTTTGCAACAATCTCAGGATAAAGTCCTTTGACATCGTATTCCTCACCCGGATCTCTTCTGAGGTCGTAGAGCGCCTTGTAGACCATCACATTTTCAGGCGCTGGCCCAGGAAAGCCATTGAAACCAGGCGAGCCAATTTCATAGGATCTTGCTGGATGCTGGAAAACCAGTTTCCAATTGTCCATTCGGACCGCCTCAAGCGCATTCCTGCGGTAGTAATACAGGAAAGTTTTTCTTGGTGAGGCTGTTAGATCACCTTTCAAAATGGGAGACAAATCTACCCCATCTATTTTCTTATCTGACAATGGTGCTTTGGTCAGGGCTGAAATGGTTGGAAGAATATCGATGGTTGATGCAAGCTGGTTTGAAACGACACCTGCCGGAAGCACCCCTTTCCAGCGCATGATGCAGGGAACCCTTTGACCTCCTTCAAATGAAGTGCCCTTTCCTTCCCTGAAGCCTCCCGCAGACCCTGCATGATTGCCGAAATTCAGCCAGGGACCGTTATCACTCGTAAAAATGATCAGGGTATTCTTGTCCAGCCCTTCCGCTTTCAGGGTCTGCATGATCTTGCCAACATTGTAATCCACCTCTTGGATCACGTCACCATACAGGCCTTGCTTGCTTTTCCCGCGGAATGCCGGAGATGCATTGATGGGCACATGTGGCATCGGATTGGGTATATAGGCAAAAAAGGGTTTGTTTTTATTTTTCCGGATGAACTGGATGGCCGCATCGGCAAGCCTTCCCGTCAGTGTTGCCTGGTCTTCCAGGGTATTGATGGTATCGATAGGCCTGTCATTTTTAATCAGGGGAAGGGGCGGATGTTGACTTTTATTGCTCCCGGATTTAACTGGTTGGCCATCATAACCCACAGGCCACATGTCATTGGAGTAGGGAAGCCCGAGATATTCGTCAAATCCCTGGTTAAACGGCAGGAATTCCCGGGCATCACCCAGGTGCCACTTTCCAAATATTCCGGTAGCATAATTCTTTTGTTTGAGCAGGTCTGCAATGGTCATTTCTTCTTTTGCCAAACCCACATTTGCACCAGGAAACAAGGCGCCTGAAATACCCACCCGGTTGGCATAACAGCCCGTCATCAGTGAAGCCCTGGAGGCACTGCAAACTGCCTGGGAAGACAGAAAATTGGTAAACCGAATGCCTTCTGAAGCAAGCCTATCAAGGTTGGGCGTCTGGATATCCAGGGCTCCATTGCAGGAGAGATCTCCATATCCCATGTCGTCCATGAAAATGAGGATGATGTTGGGTGATTGGGTTGCGGCTGTCTCAGATGGCTTGAGAACAGGTGAAACAAGCGATTGTTGTGAAGTCAACAACATTGCAAGCATTGCAATGAATAGCAGCTTTTTTTTCATGACGGTAGTTGAAAGTTTTTAATACGGGGAATACTGCCCGGCTTGGCTTAACTAAAATAAGTTAAATAAAGGAAAACATTCCCATGAACAATTATTTAACCAATTGCGACATCACAATAGTCAACCCAAAAACAAAGCGCCCTGTGTCAATTGAAAATATAAAAAACAATCGCCATCAATACCGCTATGACTATCCACAACAACTTGACCAGCAGGGATGTCTTTGACTTCTCTTTGACCAACGGATCATTTTGGTCTACCAGTTGCACCAGTTCATAATGAGGCTTGGTAAAAAAAGAAACTGCAATCATGAAAATAACCAATGCAGACATCATGTAAAAACAGAGCAGCATGTAATGGGGCCAAAATTCTTTTGTAGGAAAGCCGGTCAATTGACAAAAGCCAATCAGGAGGCAAACAAAAGTTCCAATATATAGGGTCAGCTCTGCAGCCCTCGGAGTGGCGTGTTTCCAGAGGATTCCAACAATGAATACGGTAGATGCGGGAGGCGCGAGATATGTAAGCAATGATTGCCCAAGGTCGAACAAACCCTTGTCTGAATTGGATAGCAAGACGGCCATGAGCACAGAGACAGTTGCTGCCAACACAATTATTTTTTTCCCAATGCTGCTGATCTCAGCAGCCGTTGCTGTGGGATTGATTTTCTTGACATATACATCCATCGCAAAAACAGTGCTGAATGAACTCAAACCAGTTGCTACATCATTGATGACGGAAACCAAAAGAGTACCCAGGGCCAGCCCAATGATACCAGTAGGCAACAAGCCATATACCATGGTAATGTAGGCATGGTCAGGATTGGCCAGGGGTGCAAAAACACCTTGGTTGACAAGCACCAGGCACATAATCCCAGGAACAATGAAAAGAGCAGGCATGACAATTTTCAATGCCGCTATCAACAAGGCTCCCTTCTGGCCATGGTCCACATTTTTGGCGGCAAGTGTACGCTGTACAATGGTTTGGTCTGTACACCAAAACCAAATGCCAATGACCGGGTAACCCAGTATCAACGCATGCCAAGGATAGACTGAATCCGTGGATGGTTTTAGAATAATCCAATAATTTTTGGGTACAGAAGCAACAAGTTTTTCAACACCACCCACTTTGTTCAGTCCCAGGAAAAAGATGAGCATTGAGATGGCAATCAATACAATGGACTGAACCATTCCGGTATGCACAATGGAACTCAATCCTCCATTGACAGAGTAGGACATGGCAATAGCTACAATCAGGATAGCAGAAACATAAATGGGAATGCCCAGCAACTGGTTGATGACAATACCGCCGATGCAAAGCATAAAGCTGGACCATACCACCAGGGAAGATACCATAGAAAAATAAGTGAAAAAAGCATGGGATTTCTTACCGAATCTTTTCATCAAATACTCCGGCATGGTAGATATATTATTCGCCAGATACCTGGGGATGAAAAGCAATGAGAGCAGCATCAAGAATATCCACGCCAACCAGTCAAAATTGGCAAGTACCATTCCGCTGGTATAAGCAGCTCCGAAGCTGGCTACCAACATGGAAGGGCTCACATTGGTACTGAAAATGGAAAGACCCACCTTGTACCAGGGCAATGATCTGCCTGACAAAAACAGGTCTTCGGCATTGGGAGTACCAAGAGCTGTCTTTTTCTTACTGATGAATATGCCAACCAGGATCAAAAAGATGATGTACAATACAATCACAATTGAATCGGTTGCTCCAATGTGTATCCTACCCATTGTTATGGTTTTTTAAATGAATGTTCAACCTAATGATGCCTTTTCATGGTTATTTATATTTTACAAATAACCATGAAAAAAAACGTCATCGGCTCATTTAATTAGCCATAGAGTATACTTTTTTGCCCTTTTGATTATTACTCCGGCAACAACACATGCTCCACTGCAAGTTGCTTGCAGAGGGTATTGAAACCTGCCACATCCTTTTTCATCAGCTGATCCATCTCTTGCCTGAGCACCAACCATTCTGCATGCAATTCCTCATAGCGTGCTTTTTGTCCTGCAGTAACATAAGGCACATTGGAATTGACCTCACCATGAACAAAAATAATGTTGGCACTGAGCTTGTTCACGAAGTTGATCACATCATCATAAGACTGGCTTTTGGGCTGAATGAGTTTGTCTTCCAGCGTCTTCAACTTTTCGTTGATTTCCTTTCCCAGTTTAACCACAGCAGCTTTTGAGGGATCATTTTCAATCAATGCACTGAGTTGGCTGATCTGTTTTGAAAGGTTGCGCATGCGTGTGACAGCTACATGAATATCTGTAACATCCTGTTCAAGTTTTTTGAGCAGTTCATCTTGTTCAACAAAATCAACCTGCCCCATGTTGACCCTTGGGTCTTGCTGGATCACCATAGGGGTGGAATACTCCTGTCCATCTACTTTCAACACGACAACATAGATGCCTGGAACCGCCCTGCCACCACCATAGCTTCCTTCGATGTACACATCATCAATGGTGGGCATTTCCTGCCTTTTGAGGTTCCATACAAACCGATTCAGGCCTTTCTTTACCGTCAGCAAGGGTTCTTCCTTGTAGCTGTTGTTTGAAGTGGCCTTGGCAAAGGCCTTGTTGCTGAATGTCCTGAGTACTTTTCCCTGTTGATCCCTGATTTCAAGAGACAGGTTCTTGATTGAATCGGCGTTGTTGGAAAGTTGATAGTAAATAACCGCACCAGTGCTGGGATTTGCCCCTGTAGTGATGGGATATGATTGTTTCGTTTCCTCATTGCCATCAAACATGCTGTAGCCTGAAACCCTAAATGTCTCAGCAACTGGTAATAACATCACATTGTCACTGGCAGCAGGATCAAAACTCCTGATGGGCTGCAAATCGTCAAGGATCCAAAAGGCACGTCCCTGTGTAGATGCAATAAGGTTGCCCTTGTGCAGCTTCAGGTCAGTAATGGGTGTTATCGGAAGATTGCGCTGAAGATTTTTCCAGTTGGCACCATCATCATAGGAAATATAGAGTCCGGTTTCTGTTCCGGCAAACAAGAGGCCTTTTCTTTTGTCATCTTCCCTTACCACCCGCACAAATGCCCCGTATGGAATACCATTCACAATCTTGGTCCAGGTTTTTCCATAATCGGTAGACTTGTAGGCAAATGGGGTAAAATCATTGGTCTTGTATTTGGTTGCGGCGATATAGACGGTTGCAGGATCGTGCGGCGATACCTCGATGGCATTGATCAGAGCTTCTCCCAAATCTTTTGGGGTGATATTTATCCAATTCTTTCCACCATCCCTGGTAATGTGCACTAGGCCATCATCACTGCCGGTATAGATCACACCTTTTTCCTTCTCTGATTCCATCACATAGGTGATGGTGCAATAGTTTTCACCACCAGCACCCTCATTGGTATAAGGATAACCACTGATACCCATTTTTGTGGTATCGTGTGTGGTCAGGTCTGGAGAGATGGCCTCCCAGGACTTGCCCATGTCTGTGGTCTTGAACAACCTGTTACCGGCGTGGTAATAGACATTTTTTTCATGCTTTGAATAGAGGATTGGTGCATTCCAGTTGAACCTGTACTTCATGTCCTTGGGTTGCATGGCCTGGTATTGCACAGGATGAACCATCACGCCTACACCCTCGTTTGTATTGGCATCCAACAGCTCGATGGTGCCCTGGTAGCTTCCGCCCATTACATAGCGCGGATTGTTGGGGTCAAAGCCAAGAAAAGCAGATTCACCACCCGCGGAATAATTCCACTGGCGTTCGGTAATGCTGCCGCCACTGGTGTTGCGGCTGGCAATCCGCACAGAAGTATTGTCTTGCTGACCGGCATAGATATTGTAAGGGAACAGATTGTCAACATTGATCCTGTAAAACTGTGCAGTGGGCTGGTTGTTTTGTGTAGACCAGATCTTTCCGCCATTGAAACTAACTGCAGCACCACCGTCATTGGCAATGACCATGTTCTGGTTGTTTTCAGGGTTGATCCACAATTGATGGTAATCACCGTGTGTTCCACTGATGTTTTTCCAGGTTTTTCCACCATCCTCAGACTTCAATCCGGCAGCACCCATTACATAGACTGTATTTTCATTCACTGGATCTGCAAACACCTCAATGTAATACCATGCACGGGAGATCAACCGGTGATCTTTGCTGATTCTTGTCCAATTGGCTCCTGCATCATTAGAGACAAACAATCCACCCTGCTCTTTCTGCGTATCACTTTCAACCAAGGCATATACTTTGTTGGGATTGGACAATGAAACGGAGACGCTCATTTTTCCCAATTCCTTGGGCAACCCGTTTTGGATTTTTTCCCAGGTCTCACCACCATCAGTGCTCTTGTACAAGCCAGATCCTTTACCACCACTTTGTACGGCCCATGGCAGACGGCGGTGATCCCACATGGCTGCATATAAAATCCGGGGATTGCTCATGTCCATGTTCAAATCTGCACATCCTGTATTCTCATCTACATAAAGCATTTGCTTCCATGTCTTTCCACCATCTTCGGTTTTGTAAATACCCCTTTCTTTGGAAGGACCATGCAAAGCACCCTGTGCTGCCACATAGGCCACATCAGGGTTTGATGGATGGATGCGGATATTGGCAATATGACGGGTCAATTCGAGGCCCAGGTGTTTCCATGTTTTACCGGCATCTGTTGAACGGTAAACACCATCACCATAGGAAGTCGTTACGCCACGGGGAGCATGCTCTCCCATCCCCACATAAACAACATTGGCGTCAGAAGCAGCAACGGCAACAGCCCCTACTGATCCTGTTTTGAAATAACCATCAGAAATATTTTTCCAGCTTTGGCCTGCATCTTCCGTTTTCCAGACACCACCACCGGTGGTTCCCATATAATAGGTCTGATTATTCCCTTTGATGCCTGTCGCAGTAACTGATCGACCGCCACGGGTATGACCGAGGTTGCGCCATAACAAAGGCTTGAAATAGGATTCAAGGTCAACTGATGGAACAGCAGGAAGCTCGGGGGTTTTGGCCAGTTTTTTTTGAGCGGAAAGATCCGAGATGAACAGAACCAAAAAGAACAACAGAAAAACCAGGAATTTCTTGGTGCGCAGCATATAAACCATAGAGGAGTTTTTGTGCCTCTAAGGTAAGCAATTCAAAAAGAGTGTCGATTTCTGTGTTGCATTAAAT
>Ga0214921_10007303_pt1 | contig 14778 bp, 11 predicted proteins | sample LL1505_MetaG_FD_177992 | JGI IMG/M metagenome (GOLD analysis project Ga0214921, IMG submission 177992) | Freshwater microbial communities from Lake Lanier, Atlanta, Georgia, United States - LL-1505 | ecosystem: Environmental > Aquatic > Freshwater > Lake | place: USA: Georgia | collected... | reverse complement strand
AGCGAAATCACGCAGGCGCCGGTCAGGGTGGCTATATCCACCACGGCGCGGGGCTTAAAGCGTTCGGCATAGGTCAGGGCGTCGCACAAAATCAGGCGGCCTTCGGCGTCGGTATTAAGCACCTCAATGGTTTGGCCGCTCATGCTGGTGATGACATCGCCGGGCTTCAAGGCTCGCCCACCCGGCATGTTTTCGCAGGTAGGAATAAGCCCCACCACACGAATGTGGGGCTTGAGCACGGACAACGCCTTGAACACGCCCAACACGCTGGCCGCCCCGCTCATGTCGAACTTCATTTCATCCATCTCGGCGGCTGGCTTGAGCGAAATTCCGCCAGTGTCAAAGGTGATGCCCTTACCCACCAGCACATTGGGAGCAGCAGACTTGACGCTTGGGCTGCCGATGTACTCCAACACAATAAAACGCAAGGGTTCTTGGGTACCTTGGGCCACGGCCATGAACGAGCCCATGCCCAGCTTGGCCACCTCTTTGGGCCCCAAGACCTCGCAAGACATTTTGGGGCCGGTTTTGGAACCCTTTTTAAAACTGTTGGCCAAACCTTGTGCGGCATCCCCGAGTTGGGTGGGAGTGCTGTGGTTGGCGGGGCGGTTGGCCCACTCTTTTGCAAACTCCACCCCTGCAATGCAGGCTTGGGCTTGTTTGAATTCGGCTGCCATCTCTTTGCCGCCCTGAACGGCCACAACCACTTGGCGCAACAAACGGGGCTCGGGCTTGGATTTGGTGGTGGTGTAAGCGTAGCTCACATCAGCCACAGCGTTCATGGTGGCGGACACGGCGCCTTGGGATTCGGGCAACAAGGCCAAAGAGATGACCAGGTTTTTGACCTTGGGCGAACTTTTCACGCTGCTGCAAGCTGAGGTCAGGGCTGTGCGGATGTGCGCCAAACTGGCCGTACCTGCACCCACCAAAATCAAACGGTCGGCTTGGGCTTGCAAAGGTCGGTACAGGCTTAGGATTTTTCCGGGCTTGGTCTCCAAGTCTCCCGCATCTAGGGCATCCTGAATCAGAACCGAAACTTCATCGGCTTGGGGTTTAAAGGAGGTGGGCACCAGGACCACCAAGGCATCGCATGGCAATTGAGCGGCTGCAGCCAAGTCCATGGAAAGAAGTTCAAAGTTCATAATAGGCCTTTTAGTTCTGTGTAATGTTATTCCATTCCTCCCTTCGCAAGGAACTGGCTCGCAGCTTTGGAGCCACTCTGGTGATATTGGTCACTGTGGTGATGACCATGACGCTCATCAGAACCTTGGGCCAAGCCTCCCGTGGCAGCTTGAACCCCTCCGATGTGATGCTGGTCATGGGCTTTAACGTGCTGACCTTTTTGCCCAACATCATGACCATGGGCCTGTTTGTGTCCACCGTGGCCACCTTGTCGCGCCTATATAAAGACAGCGAAATGGTCATTTGGCTCAGCAGTGGAGTGAGCATGAACCGCCTGATCAACCCACTTTTTGGATTTGCATGGCCTGTATTGGTGGGTATCTTTACCTTGTCATTGGTGGCGCTGCCGTGGGCCAACCGCCAAATTGAAGAAATGCGCGCCCAGTTTGAAAACCGTGGCGACCTTGAACGCGTGCAGCCCGGGCAGTTTCAAGAATCTGCCGGTGGCAGCCGCGTGTTTTTTGTGGAAAAAGGCTTGCTCAACACCAATATGGCCAGCAATGTGTTCATTGCCACCACCGAAAAAGACAAAGAAACCATCACCTCGGCCAAACTCGGGCGTATCGAGACCCAGGGTGATGAAAGGTTTTTGGTATTGGAAAATGGCCAACGGCTGGAAAACACCAAAGGCCAACCCGACTTGAAACTGGTGGAGTTTGAAACCTACCGCATTCGGGTATCCACCGACCTGGTAGCGGCCAACTTGGATGCCCCACTCAACAACCGCCCCACCCTTGAGTTGCTGCAAAAACCCACGCTGGTCAATTTAGGTGAGTTGTCTTGGCGCTTGGGTTTTACTCTGGCGGCGGCCAACCTGCTGCTCATTGCGTTGGTGACGTCGCGGGTCAACCCGCGCATGGGGCGCTCTGGCAATTTGGTGTTTGCCTTGCTGCTGTTTCAGGTGTACTTGAACATGCTGAACCTGGGCCAGGCTTGGATCAGCACGGGCCAAATTGGGTTTGCTCAGTATCAGGTGTTTCTGCATGGCGGCATTCTGGCGGCATCGGTGCTTTGGCTCATGAAGGCCCACTTCAACTGGCATTGGGGATTGTCTATTCCTTTGCGCTTCCAACGCCGAGGAGCCCCCACTTGAGAACCCTGCGCCGCCTGATCACCACCGAAGTAGCGGTGGCCGTGGGTTTTGTCACCTTGGCTTTTTTAAGCCTGTTTTCTTTTTTTGATCTGGTTGACCAGCTGCCCGCCATTGGCCGCCCTGCTTTGGCCAATACGTCCCTGGGTCAAGTGGCCGGTGCAGCGCTGGGGGCTGCCTACCAGCTGCCGCAGGCGCTCACCTATGTGGGACTCTTGATTCCTACCCACTTGTACGAACTCCTGCCTATCACGGTGTTGATTGGCACCATTTATGTCATGACCCGCTTTGCACAAAGTTCGGAATTCACCATCTTGCGCACCAGCGGCTTGGGCCCTTGGCGCGCTTTGCGCACCTTGTTGTGGACGGGCCTGGTGTTTGCCTTACTGACCTTTGTGATGGGCGACTACCTGGCCCCTTGGGCCGACCGCACCGCCCAATTGCTTAAAGCGCGCTATGAAGGCAACTTAACCGTGGGGCAAAGCGGCGCATGGCTCAAGGAAAAACAGGCCTACGGACAATTTGCAGTCAATGTGAGCGCATTGTCTTCAGACCAACACATGGTGGGCATACGCATTTACGAATTTGACAACCAAGGTCGCTTGGTGTCTTTTACCCGCGCCGAATCCGGCCAATTTGAAGATGACGAAGCCTGGCAACTGAGCAAGGTGACCCGCACCGAATTCAATAAGACCCACCAAGTGGACCGCATGGGCTTAGACCAATACCGCTGGCGCACCACCATCACCGCGGACATGGTGTCTGCAGCCGTTCTGCGCCCGGACCGCATGAGCACACTGGATTTGTTTTACTACATACGCCACCTCAACCAGAACAACCAAGCCGCAGACCGCTACGAAATTGAGTTCTGGAAAAAGGTGTTCTATCCCATCAGCTGTTTGGTGATGGTGGTGCTGGCGCTGCCCTTTGCGTATTTGCATTTCAGAACCTCCGGTATTTCGGGTTATGTGTTTTTGGGGGTGATGGTGGGCATCAGCTTTTTCTTTTTGAATATTTTGTGCGGCTATGTTGGAGAAATCCGGCGCTGGGAACCTTGGATCACTGCTGCGCTACCGGGCTCAATCTATATGCTGATTTCTCTGAGCGCCTTCAGTTGGTTGGTGCTGAGGCGTTGATGCTTATGTCCTCCTCCCAAGCACCAACCACCGCCCCCACAAGTGCCATCGTGCTGTTTGCACATGGGTCGCGCGACCCGCAGTGGCACCAACCCATGCTCAAGGTGACCGAACGCATTCAACACATTGCGCCGCAAAACCTCGTCAGGTGTGCGTACTTGGAGCTCACCACGCCCGACTTGCCCACCACGGTTCAAGAGCTTTCGGCACTTGGAGTGACGCAAGTACGCATCGTTCCGATGTTTTTGGGTGTTGGCCGCCATGCCCGAGAAGACTTGCCCCAACTCGTGGCTCAGCTGCGAGAGAAACATCCGCACCTCAACCTAGACCTGCAGGCTGCCGTGGGCGAGGACGATCGCTTGGTGCATTTGTTGGCTGACATGGCCGTGGGTCATGCAGCAGGTCAAGCAGCTTGAAACCCATGTGGATGAGCCTGTCAAAGCGCCCAACTTTATCCAACCGCAACGTGTTTCTGGGTTTGTTCCTGGGCTCATTGGGCTTGGCTTTGTTGCCCGTTCTTTGGCCCCAGTTGGATTTGGTTGTTGCCGCTTATTTTTTAGAGATGGACCCTGCACGCTCCCCTGCATCCAGCGTGTGGGTGGATTGGGTGAACGAATACACGCCCAATGTGTTCAGGGTTTTGGCGCTGGGCTTGGTCGGCGTGTGGCTGGTCATGGCCTTATGGCGCCGCCCGACCCCCTGGACCAAGCGCTGGATCATCAGCTTGGCATTTGTGGGGTTTTCCTTATTGCTGGGGCCGGGCTTGGTCACCTGGTCGGTTAAAGAACACCAACTCCGTGCACGGCCTTTTGATGTGGTGGAGTTTGGCGGGCAACGGCAGTTCACGCCCGCACTCAAGCCAGCGCAGCAGTGCGAAGACAACTGCGCCTTTTTCAGTGGTCATGTGGCCTGCGGCTTTTTTTGGTGCTCGCTCATGCTGCTGGCCCCGCGCAAACGCTGGTATTGGATTGGCTGCGGCATAACCACTGGCGTACTAATAGGCGTAGCCCGCATGTCGGTGGGTGCGCATTGGTTAAGCGATGTGATATGGGCTTTGCCCATCACCTTGGCCACCAGTTGGCTGGTGTGGACTGTGCTGACCAAGCTTTACAAACACGCTCCAGATGATGCTTGACCTCATCCGCCTGATGCGGCCACACCAATGGCTTAAAAACGGCTTTGTATTTGCCGGGCTGATCTTCAGCCAAAACTGGGGCAATCCCGATTTATTGGTGCAAGTGCTTAGATCTTTTGCGGCGTTTTGCTGCATATCCAGCATGGTGTACATCTTGAACGACTGGCGCGACCGCGCTCAGGACGCCTTGCACCCTGTTAAAAAATTTCGCCCCTTGGCCAGTGGTTCTGTTCAAACCCCAGCGGCTTTTGGATTGGCAGCAGCCTTAGGCTTGGCGGGCTTTTTCATAGCATCTCACAACACCCATGTGGTGTTGCTGCTGAGCTTATTGGTCCTGTACGTTGTGATGAACCTGGCCTACTCATGGGGTCTTAAGCATGTGCCTGTGGTGGATGTGTTCATGATTGCCAGCGGCTTTTTAATCAGGCTGTTGGCAGGTACGGTGGCAGTGGGCATCCCCCCCTCTCGTTGGCTTCTGTTAACGGGTTTGTTCGTGGCGCTGTTTTTGGGTTTTTCCAAACGAAAATCCGAATCCTTTCACACCCAGGAACAGCAACGCGTCGTGCTGCAAAGTTACTCCCCTGCTTTGTTGGATGTGCTCATCGCGGTGTCCATGACGGCCACCCTCACCACTTACAGCCTGTATGCCATAAGCCCGGAAATTCAAGCAATGCACGGCGAGCGGCTCATGCTGACAGTGCCTTTGGTGGTGTTTGGTTTGTTCAGATACTGCTATCAGGTGCAGCTGGGCAAGGGTGAGGACGTGTCCAAAGACCTGCTGAAAGACCCTTGGATTCTGGGCGCCATAGGGGCTTGGGTGTTGCTGTTTTTAAGCACCAAGCTGTTCTGATTTTTTGTTTTGAAGTTTCCACTCAAACCTTGGATGCTCACGGTGGCTCTGGCCGCAAGCCTTTATGGACTGGCGATGTGGTGGATCCACCAATCTGACCAAGCGTTCATCTGGTCTTCACTGCCCCTTGAAGTTTTGGCTACTGCGGCCTTGTTATGCAGCGTCAACTACGTGCTGCGTGGCTGGCGCTGGCAGCGTTGGATGGTGTTGTACGAACGCCCCTTGCCCTTTTTTCAAGCCTTGCGGTTTTATGTGGCGGGTTTTGTGTTCACCCCAACTCCTGGTAATGTGGGTGAAGCCGTGCGGGGCATACTGCCCCAATCAAAGCCCTTGTCGGTCCGTGAAAGCTGGTCTATTTACGCCGCGGAGCGCTTGGCCGACGTGATGGCATTAGGGCTTTTGGCCTTGCCCGCCTTGCTGCTTTTGTTTTCAGAGTTTCCTCAAACTGCATGGGGTGTATGGGGTGCAGAGGACGTATTGACCTTGTTGGCTGCGTTTTCAGTGCTGGTGTTGGGCTTGTGGTGGATGCGGCCCACGATTTGGCCGCTTATCAACACCTGGTTGCAAAAGGTTTCCCCTAAGGTCATGGCCGTCCTGGAGCAAGCCCGCAAATGCCTGATGTCAGGCAGCCTCGTCTGGTCAACCAGCACACTGGTGGCGTGGGGCTGCCAAGGTGCAGCCATGTGGGTTTTGTGTCGTGATGCGCAGATTCAGCTCGACCTCATCACCTGCATCGGGTTTTATGCCTTGGCCATGATTGGCGGGGCTTTGTCGCTTTTGCCAGCAGGCTTGGGAGGCATGGAACTTATTTTGACCAGCCTCTTGGTTGCACACGGGGCCGATGTGGCCGCAGCTGCACAGGTGACGGTGTTGATTCGGCTGCTGACCCTTTGGTGGGCTGTGGCCTTGGGCGGCGTATGCTTTTTGTACAGTAGCCTCATTCGAAAAGATATCAGCTTGACATGAACCTATCCGCCTCCACCGTGCGCACCCTATGGGCCGTGGGACTGGCCTCTTTGTTTGTACGTTGGTGGATTGCCCAAACCTTGCCCATCACCGGTGACGAGGCGTTTTTTTACTGGTGGGGGGTGTTTCCGGATTGGGGCTACTACGACCACCCGCCCATGGTGGGCTGGCTCATTGCGACCATGCGGTATCTGTGGGGCGACGGCTTGTTGTCCATACGCTTGCCTGTGGTGCTGTTGCCGTTGGTGTTGGGCGGGCTCATAGGTTGGGCGCTTTACCCATGGGGCCGCGAGCGGGCGGCTCTTGCCGTGCTGCTGTTTTGGTGTACGCCTCTCAATTGGCTCAACACCCTCATCACTACGGATACGCCCTTGATTTTTTGGTCGGTGCTGTCTGCGGCTTGTCTGCTGCGTGCAGAACAGCACCCACAATTAGACCGCGCTACGTGGGGCTTGTATGGCTTGAGTGGCGTGGCTTTGGGCTGTGCGTTTTTGTCCAAGTACTTTGCAGTGGTGTTGGGCCTGACCTATGCCGTGTACTTTTTGGCCTGCCGCCGCGAGCGCTGGTATGCCTTTGCCGCTTTGGTGCTGCTGAGCTTGCCTATGGCCGCCGTCAATATCGGCTGGAACATCAGCCACGGCTGGCCCAACATCATGTTCAACCTCTTCAACCGCAATTCGGCAGAAGTGGCCGAGTTGCGCAAGCCGCTGCTGTATGCGGGCATGCTGATTTACCTCGTTACGCCAGCAGTGGTGTGGGTGTTGGTCAGGACGACGTCACTTGAGGCATGGCGTGCGCCCAGGGCTGCGTGGGCCAGCTGTTGGACCGCTCTGCCCCCCGCTCGCTTGCTGCTGGCTTTGCTGGTGCTGGTGCCCGGCGTGTTTTTTTCGGTGTTGTCCATTAAAAAAGTGATTGGCTTGCACTGGGTGCTGTCTTTTTACCCATGGGTGTTTGCTTGGCTGGCTTGCGCCTTGCCCTTTGAAAAACTGCGCACCTGCAAGCTGGGGCTGATGGTGTTCACCGGTCTTCATCTCATGGTGTTGGGCGGGGTGGCGTTGTCGACGCTGCAGGACTGGACGTTTTTAGAGCGCTACCCTACGCTGGTGAGGTCTTACCAAACACAAGACGTGTTGGACGGCATGCTGCGGCAAGCTGAACAGGAAAGATCTCTTCATCAAGGCCCCTCCAACCAAGAGGCCTCTGACATCAAAGTTACACAGCAGCCTCTGGTCTGGATGTCTGATGGCTATTCTCCCGCCTCGGTGTACGGCTACACCCTGGGTCAGTATGTGCCCGTGTTTGGTCTGGGTAAGTTTCATGCGCGGCAAGACGATTTGCTGGTGGATTTTTCTGCTTATGCAGGTCAAGACGTGTTGGTCATGCTGTCGGCTGCGCCCGACCTGAATGACTTTGCCCCTTACTTTGAACGCATCACACCACTGGCTATTGAAGTCAGCGGGGCAACGTTTCACGCGGTGTTGGGTCAAGGCTTCAATGCCAGCGCCTACCGCCGCGAAGTGTTGGGTAATATTTATCAACAGTATTACCAAATCCCCAAATGGTTGCCCATGTCGGGCTGCCCTTTTTGCGAGCGCTACTGTGGTGCGGTGCGATGCATTTGAACGAGTTCATGCCTTCTAGGGAAAACATGCAGGTTCATGTGGCTGCATTTGACTTTGATGGCACTTTGACCCGCCACGACACGCTGATTCCCTTTTTGTGGAGCAGCTTGGGGCCTCTCAAGTTTGCAAGCTGCTTGGTACGGAGCGCACCCTGGTTGTTGGCCTACACCTTCAAGCTGATAAGCAACCACAAGGCCAAGGCCCGCTTGCTTGAAGTCAGCCTTAAAGGTTGGACTGAATATCAAGCCCGCCAACACGCCGACCATTTTGTGCGGCATAAACTGCCGCATATGTGGCATGCAGAGGGGATGCATGAACTGACCCAACACCAACGCGCGGGCCATGCCACCTTGCTGGTCAGCGCATCGCCCAGCATTTACATGCAGCAGGTGGCAAAACGCTTGGGCGTGAACGGCCTTTTGTGCACCACGCTGCAAACCACTTCAGACGGGATGTACACCGGCAAGTTGCTGGGGCCCAACTGCCATGGCGCCGAAAAAGTGCACCGCCTGCAAGATTGGCTGGCAAAACACACCGCACCCGAACAAGATGTGGTGTTGCACGCCTATGGCGACACCCGCGGCGATTGGCCCATGCTGGCCATGGCCCAACGCGCTTGGTACCGGGGGCGGCCATGGGTGAAGCCTCTATGATCTGAAACACCATGAACCTGCATCAATTCAGATTTGTTCAAGAAGCGGCACGCCATCAGCTCAACTTGACTGAAGCGGCCAAAGCGTTGCACACCTCTCAGCCCGGGGTTTCCAAGGCCATCATCGAGCTGGAAGAAGAGCTGGGCATTGAGATTTTTGCCCGTCATGGCAAACGGCTCAAGCGCATCACCGAGCCCGGTCAGCATGTGCTGCGCAGCATTGAAGTCATCATGCGCGAGATTGGCAACCTCAAGCGCATTGGCGAGCAATTCAGCGCGCAAGACAGCGGCACATTGTCGATTGCTACCACCCACACACAGGCGCGCTATGTGCTGCCTTCACCCGTGTCCAAATTGCGCGACTTGTACCCCAAGGTCAACCTCAGCCTGCACCAAGGCACACCTGAGCAAGTGGCGCGCATGCTGATGGACGAGGTGGCTGAAATTGGCGTGGCCACCGAATCTTTGGCCGATTACAACGAACTCGTTACCCTGCCCTGCTACGAGTGGCAACACATGTTGGTGGTGCCCAAAGGCCATGCCTTATCGCTTAAAGAACGGGTGTCGCTAGAAGACTTGGCCAGCGAGCCGCTCATCACCTACCACCCCAGCTTCACCGGCCGCCACAAAATTGACTTCGCTTTTGCGCAGCGCAAGCTGCAGCCACGTATTGCCCTAGAAGCCATTGACTCTGATGTGATCACAACCTACGTCAAGCTCGGTATGGGCATTGGCATCGTGGCTGAAATGGCAGTTCAAGATGTGCTCACGCAAGGTTCAGACACCCTGAGCGTACGGCCCGTGGGCCATTTGTTTGGGCAAAACGTGGCTCGGGTGGCGTTCAAGCGCAGCGCTTACTTGCGCAACTTTGTTTATGAATTTGCCGAACTGCTCAGCGACCGCCTGACACGCGATCTGGTCGCGCGCGCCATGAGCGGCTCTGTGAACGACTACGAACTTTAAAATCATGTTGCAGCCTCAGCTGAATTTACAAAGCCGTTTGCCCAACGTAGGCACCACCATCTTCACAGTGATGTCAGCCTTGGCCACCGAAACGGGTGCCGTCAATTTAGGCCAGGGTTTTCCGGACTTTGAAGGTGACCCCGAACTGCTGCAAGCCGTAAGCCAGGCGATGACCCAAGGCCTGAACCAGTACCCCCCCATGGCGGGCATTGCAGCGTTGCGCGAGCGGGTGGCCCAAAAAATAGAGCACATGTATGGCCACAGCTACGACCCAGCGCAAGAGATCACCATCACCGCTGGTGCTACGCAAGCCATCTTGACGGCCATATTGGCTGTGGTGCACCCGGGTGATGAGGTGGTGGTGCTGGAGCCCTGCTACGACAGCTACATCCCCAACATTGAGCTTGCCGGTGGCGTGGTGGTGCGCGTGCCCCTCACCCCGGGCACCTTTCGGCCTGACATGGCCAAAATGGCTCAGGCCATCACACCCAAGACCCGCGCCATCATCATCAACTCCCCACACAACCCCAGCAGCATGGTGTGGACCCAAGAGGAAATGCAGCAACTGGAAGCCATCTTGGCACCCACCTCGGTGGTGTTGATTTCTGACGAGGTCTATGAACACATGGTGTTTGACGCCCAACAACACCACAGCGCTGCCAGCTTCAAGGGCTTAAGAGAACGTGCGTTTATTGTGTCGAGCTTTGGTAAGACCTTTCATGTGACCGGCTGGAAAATTGGTTATGTGGCAGCGCCTGCCGCACTGAGCGCAGAGTTTCGTAAGGTGCATCAGTTCAATGTGTTTACGGTCAACACGCCCATGCAGCATGGCTTGGCGGCCTACATGAACAACCCAGAGCCCTACTTGAATTTGCCCGCTTTTTACCAACGCAAGCGCGATCTGTTTCGCCAAGGGCTTGCGGCCACACGCTTCAAACTTTTGCCCAGCCAGGGCACTTACTTTCAGTGCGTGGATATTTCAGAGGTCAGCGATTTAAGCGAGGCCGACTTTTGTACTTGGTTGACCCGCGAAGTGGGTGTTGCCGCCATTCCGCTCTCGGCCTTTTATGCCGATGGCTTGGACCAGCGGATGGTGCGGTTTTGCTTTGCTAAAAAAGATGAAACGCTGCACAAAGCCTTAGACCGCTTGGCCAAGCTTTAAGGGCCTAAGGATGGGGCTTAAGGCAAGGACTTAAGCGCGGTTTCTTGATTCGCGGCGCGCCACCCACACGGTGGACGCACTGATGATCACCCCACCCATGATGGTGGTGCTGGTAGGCACATCGGCAAATACCAACCAGCCCATCAAACTGGCCCAAACCAACTCTAAAAACTTTAAAGACTGCGTGGCCGAAATATCGGCCACGCTATAAGAGCGGGTTAAAAAATAATGCCCCAAGCTGCCAATGGCACCACACAGCAAAAAACCCGCACACTGAAACAAATCGGGCGTTTGCCAATGCCACAAGGCCAAAGGCAGACTGAGCAAACTCACCGTAAGCCCCTGCCACAACACAATCACGGTGGGTCTTTCGTACTTGGTGAGCGCTTTGGTTACCAAAAAAGAACCTGCAAACAAAGGCGATGTGGCCAGCATGATGAGGTTGTACATACCGCCTTCGCCACTCAAGCCCGGAGCTACCACCACCACCACCCCCACAAAGCCCAAGGCCGCAGCGACCCAGCGCTCCCAGCGCATGGCTTCGTTTAAAAAAATCCAAGCCCCCAGCATGATGAAAATGGGAGTTGTAAAACCAATGGCGGTCATGTCGGCCAAAGGGATGTGGGGCAAGGCAACAAACCATAAGGTCAGAGCCAGGGTGTGGTAGCCCCCCCGCACAAACTGACCCTTTACATTTTTAGGCCAAGCCTGCGAGAGACCTGTGCGCCACATGAACGGCAGCACCACCAGCATGCCAAAAAAGTAACGTAAAAACAGGGTTTCAAAGGGGTCCACCCTTTGGCTGAGATAGCGCATCAAGGTGTTGAGCACCACAAAGCTCATGCCTGCAGCTGTTGCCCATACAAGCCCTTGCACCGTGGGATTTAAATTTTTAAATTTTTGGAATACGGAACACAAAGGGAGCAAAAGCGGGTGCATCCAAGGAGTTTAATGCTTAGAGCACTAAGAGTTGATTTGCGCCCAAGCCTTGTCCAAGCGCTTCAAGCTCACGGGCTGTGGGGTGCGCAGCTCTTGCGCAAAAAAGCTCACACGCAACTCTTCTAGCAACCAGCGGTATTCCTGAAGGCGCGCATCTTGCACGCCCTTGCGTTCGGCCACCAAGCGCCAGTAGCGTTGCTCGTAGGGCTTGAGCTCTTGCAGGCGAGCCGCATCGCGCGCAGGGTTGCTGCGGTGCTTATCCAGCCTCAACGCGATGGCCTTAAGGTAGCGCACCATGTGTTGCAACTGAGTCCAAGGAGTGGTGGCCAAAAAGCGCTTACCCATCAAGCGGCCCAATTGCTGCAAGCAATCGGCCGCCGCATCAGCTGCAAAAGATGTGGGCTTGATGTCTTTAATTTTGCGAGCGGCAGTGGCGTATTCATTTAAGACGAGTGCCGCCAAGCGGGCCACCTCTTGGGCAATCAGGGTCAGGCGAGATCTCCCCTCTTCAAGTCGCTGATGAAACGCAGCTTCGTTTTGCGGCAAGGGCTCCATCAAAAAAGCACGGTCCAGCGCCACATCAATCAGGTGCTGACGCAGCTCTTCCTGAGTGCCATCAAGCTGCATATAGGCCACTGCCATCTTTTGCAGGTCTGGAATGTTTTTTTCAAGGTACTTCAGCGCGTCTTTAAGCTGCAAGGCAAACAAGCGCCGTAACCCTGAGCGGTGCTGCGCCAGCGCCAAATCGGGTTCGTCAAACACCTCCAGAGCCACCGCAGCCCCACGATCGACCAATGCAGGAAAGCCCACCAAGGTTTGGCCCGATTTTCGAATTTCCATGAGCTCGGGTAATTCGCCAAAACTCCAAGCGGTGAAGGTTTGGCCCGCGTCTTGAAGCGGTTGTGTTGCAGGCTTTGAGCTAGCGACTGCGGGAGACACGGCAACAGGTGATGTCACTTGAGATGCAGCTCCATTTTTCTCACTGATTTTGAGCGCAGCCAAGGCCTGAAATGCACCACGGGCTTGCGTACCCAACTCTGCTTTAAGTGCGCCTAAGTTGCGTCCCTGACCGAGCTGACGGCCATGGTCGTCCACCACCCTGAAGTTCATAAACAGGTGCGGGCTCAACATGTCGAGCTTGAAGTCGTGACGCTTGATATCCAAGCTGGTGACATCACGCACCTGCTTTAACAAGGCATCCAACAAGCTGCCTTCCCCAAATTGCAAAATTTCAGTCAATCGAGCGGCGGAGTCGGGTAAGGGCACAAAGCGGCTGCGAGGCCGCTGCGGCAGGCTTTTGAGCAGCGCCAATACCTTATCTTGCAGCATGCCCGGCACCAACCATTCGCAAGCCTCGTCCTGCACCTGATTGAGCACAAACAACGGTACCGTGACCGTAACGCCGTCGTGCGCGTGCCCGGGCTCGTGCAGGTAGGTGGCTGTACAGTCCACACCGCCCAGCCGCACCGTGGGCGGAAAGGTTTGGTGGGTAATGCCTGCGGCTTGGTGCCGCATCAGCTCTTCCTGAGTGATCTTGAGCACATCGGGTTGGCTCTTGCTGGCATAGCGGTACCAACGCTCGCAGCTGTAACCACTGCACACGTCGTGGGGCAAGTGATGGTTGTAAAACGCAAAAATCACCTCGTCGTCCACCAACACATCTTGGCGGCGCGCTTTGTGCTCCAGCTCTTCCACTTGGCGCACCAATTTGCGGTTGGCCGCTAAAAACGGTAGGGCGGCATCCCATTCCCCCGCCACCAGTGCTTCTCTAATAAAGACTTCTCGAGCCGCTTGCGGGTCCACCAAGCCGTAATTGACTTTGCGTCCGCTATAAACCACCAAGCCATACAGCGTGGCGCGCTCCAAGGCCACCACCTCGGCGGCCTTTTTTTCCCAGTGTGGGTCGAGCAGCTGTTTTTTTAACAAATGCCCGCCCACTTGCTCCAACCACTGGGGTTCAATACCCGCAATTCCGCGCCCAAAGAGCCGCGTGGTTTCCACCAGCTCGGCAGCCACCAGCCAGCGACCGGGCTTTTTGCTCAGGTGCGCGCCCGGGTGCCTGAAAAACTTAATACCCCGCGCGCCTAAATATTCACCCGACGCAGCGGCCTCGCCCTCGAGCTTTTGACCCACGTTGCCCAGCAGCCCTGCAAGCAAAGACATGTGAATTTGCTCGTATGTGGAAGGCTTGGTGTTGATGCTCCAGCGGTGCTCTTGCACCACGGTAAGCAGTTGGCTGTGAATGTCTTTCCACTCGCGTACGCGGCGGATGTTGATGAAATTTTGACGCAGGAGTTGTTCGTATTGGCGGTTAGACAGCTTATGACTGGTCGTTGTGGGCTGATGGGGCGAGCAAACGCTCTGCTCCGTGTCCCCCGGCCTTTGGCCTCCTCCTTTTACCTGCGCAGAACGCCCGCTCCCCCCTTGCGCCACCACATCTCCCACGCCACCTCTCGCATCGTGAATCCACTTCCACAGCTTGAGGTAACCGGTGAACTCACTTTTTTCGTCATCAAACTTTTGGTGCGCCGCATCAGCTTGCTGCTGGGCCTCCATGGGGCGGTCGCGCACGTCTTGTACGCTCAAGGCGCTGGCAATCACCAAGGCCTCGTCAAGCGCGCCGCGCTCGCGGGCTTCAAGCAGCATGCGGCCCACCCGCGGGTCCAGTGGCAGACGGCTGAGCTCTTGGCCCAGGGGGGTGATCTCATGGGCATCGTCCACCGCACCCAGCTCATTGAGCAACTGGTAGCCGTCGGCAATGGCGCGGCCTGCGGGGGCTTCTAAAAACGGAAAGTCTTCCACCACGCCTAAGCGCAAAGACTTCATGCGCAATATCACACCGGCCAAAGAGCTGCGCAAAATTTCAGGGTCGGTAAACCTTGGGCGTGCGGCAAAGTCTTGCTCGTCGTACAAGCGTATGCAAATGCCATCGGCCACGCGGCCGCACCTCCCGGAACGTTGGTTGGCCGCCGCTTGGCTGATGGGTTCCACCATCAGCTGCTCCACCTTGTTTCTAAAGCTGTAGCGCTTGACGCGGGCAGTGCCGGCATCAACCACATACCGAATGCCGGGTACCGTGAG
>Ga0214921_10007302_pt1 | contig 14779 bp, 12 predicted proteins | sample LL1505_MetaG_FD_177992 | JGI IMG/M metagenome (GOLD analysis project Ga0214921, IMG submission 177992) | Freshwater microbial communities from Lake Lanier, Atlanta, Georgia, United States - LL-1505 | ecosystem: Environmental > Aquatic > Freshwater > Lake | place: USA: Georgia | collected... | reverse complement strand
ATCATATAAAGGAATATAAGCCATTTTTATCTCTTTTTCAATAAGTTAAAAATACAAATTTCTTTGCATTTTTACAAGGTTTTTGATAGGTTTGTTGACGTTAGTTTTTTCACAGACTGACGTTAGCGGCCATTTTATATGACAATCCTTAAAAACATATGGAAATTATTTTCAACGGGTGACAAGACAGTTAGACTAACTCAAATTTCAGAAGAAAGTAGAAAAGGTTTTGACATCAAATTTAATGACTTGGGGAAGTTTATTTATGACGATGATGGATTCTTTTTTCATTTTGAAACTGAACAAAAAAAAATAAAGTGGGCAGACATTGAACGATTAGTAGCTTACAAGAAAGACTTGATGTCTTCTGATGAAATTTGTATGGACATCGTTTTCAACAATTGGCAGATAACAATAAATGAAGAAACACCAGGTTGGTATCAATTCGTAGAGAAGACAAAAGTCATTTTTCCAAGTATTCTTAAAAATTGGGACACAGAAATAGTACACCCAGCTTTTGAAACAAATCTTACAATTTTATACAATAGACAAGACAGAGAAATGCCAGAAGAAAATAACTTCTATGCAAGTTTTAGCAATATTACCAAGACATCGATTAAATGTTTGTTTGAAACAAACAATTGGACAATTCACAAATCAAGTTGGACAGACTTTGAATTAAACAACAGTTGGTCAGATTTAGTACTCGAAGGAAATGAGAATGAACCTTTACTAAATGGCAGAGTCTCATTTCATAAGGACAATATTTTTTTACTTGACAATTTATTTAACTCGTTAGATGGACAATATATTTATGAGTTCTATGACAATGACAAAAACTTAATTCTCGAAAAGAAAAACGGCAGCTAACTTTGGGATTTATGCAAGTTGGGACATCACCTTCGCCTTACCTCATTACTATTATGTAACAGGCATCTTACCGTTGTATTAAATTGTATAAAATATAAAATAACAGGTCGCCCCTCTGGGGCTAAATGATTGAATGTAAAATATCTACAAACAGTTTGCTCCTCTGGAGCAATATAGAACCTTCTATAGTATTCCTAAAAAACTACCAAACAGTAAAGCTTAATGGAGGCGGACTTAGCGGTAAATCGACTAGAGCCAGTGTTTTCTTTCTATTTCTATGAGTTTATTTAAATCCAATAAATTCTTAGGAAGATCATTTTTTGCAATTTCCCAGATCATTTCATAGTCTATTCCAAAATACTCATGAATAACTATGTTTCTAAGTCCATACATCTTTTTCCAAGGAATTTCAGGATACTTTTTCACTATTTCACTTGGAATATGTTTTGAAGCTTCTCCAATAATCTCAAAATTACGAACAACAGCATCAACAACAATATATTTTTGTTTAAACTGTATAAATTCTAAATCTTCTATATATTCTTGAATCCTTTCCATTGAAACAAGCATATCTTCAAGGTAAAATCCATATTTCCTTTCTTCAGGTTTCATACGTATCTTACCTCTTTAAGAATAATATCTTTAAGCTGTTCTTTTAATGCTTTGATTGAAACTAAATCCACTTTTCTGTCTAATTCAGCTTCTAAAAGTTCTTGAAGATCAAAAAATGCCCAGCCTAGTGGTTTTTCAAAAGATACTATAATATCAATATCCGAACTTTCGGTTTGTTCATTGCGAGCAAATGAACCGAAATAACCAATCTTATCAACAAAAAACTTTGTTGATAAGATTGGTTTTAAAGCTTTAAGCTTATTCTCTATGTCTTTCTGTGACATCATAGAAACAAAGTTAATTTATTCAATATAAATAACAAATGGATGGCGGCAAGGTTTCAAAAACGCATTACGTAAATCTCCGTTATTATACTTTCGCAAAGCAAAAATATAAAAAAAATTTATACCAATTCATGTTAAAAATATACGCCTTCAGCCTTTCAAGATGTTCCTAAAAAACTACCAATCAGTAACACCCAGCTTCCAATCACAAACATAAACAATAAATTTCTTACATTTCTATAGAGGAAAGATTAATTGGTGCAAGGTGAAACACCATTTCGGCAGGTGGTATTGGTACGTAAAAGTTATATAGGGAGAAAAATATCTACAAACAGTTTGCTCCTCTGGAGCAATTTGCAGAAAGAGGGTAAATGTTTTTGCCAGAGCTTGTTTCTCGCCTGACTTTAAACAACTTTTAATAAAGATTTTAACTTATGTAATGTTTTATTTCTAGCTAGAACATAAGCAAAATAAAGAATAATTCTGAAAAGTGTTGCTCCAATTATAAGAGCAATTAAGGAAAATGCCAGTAAAGTAAAACTGAAATTTGAAATTGAAAAAAATAAAATTACTCCTGCTAAAACCAAAAGCCAAATTTTAAACATTAATCTAAATGCTTTATGTAAAGATGTAGTTATTTCTATTTCTAACTTATCTTTTTGAATGAATTTACCATTAAAAACACATAGTACTCCAATTGGGAAAAAGGTACCAATTATGGAAAATGAAATATTATTAACTTTTCCAATAAATGATCTATCAGTTGTATTCAAATATAAATTATTCTGAATCAATGTATTTTGAAGCAGGATTAATTGTGCTTCCTCTAATTTAATTTCACTTTCTAAAAGATATGTGTTTTCTAATTTAAACATTTTGTAAAATTAAGTGCTGCTCAAAAAATATTTATCGGTGGGTCTTATTTCTAACTTTTTACAAAATCTTGATATAAATCTTCTTGTTCATTTTCCCAAAAATCCAATCCTTTTGTTTGGGCAGAAAAGTTTCGCAATGATTTATTTATTGGCTTGATTTCTTCAATAAAAGTTACCACTACTTTGTATTGTTTTGTATCTGTAATTTTATCTGTAATTTTCACAGAATGACCATCATATATACCTTGTAACGCTACCATTTTGAGCTAATTAATTTTATATTTACAAATTTACATACAAATTATGTAATTTTATTCAATTCTAACTTAATCAATGTTAAGATTTTAAAACCTAATTGTTTTTCCTCGCCTTCGCCTTGGTTCTTGCCTTGTAACAATTATGAAACAAGCATCTTTCCGTTGTTTAGAATTGTATAAAAATATAAAATAACAGGTCACCCCTCTGGGGCTAAATGACTGAATGTAAAAGATCTACAAACAGTTTGCTCCTCTGGAGCAATTTACAGAAAGAGGGTTTTCTTTATTCTTTATATTTTGTAATTTTAATTTTATATCCCTAGGGTTGAAACCCTAGGCTACAAAATTGGTCGTCCCGATGGGACTAATTGTTTTGCAAATTAGTCCCATCGGGACGATTATTACATAGCCATGGGTTTCAACCCATGGTATTTGTAAATATTACAAAGTAGAGTTTAACATTTTTAATATTTTGACCTAAAATTTTATTCTTAAAAATCACCTCACCCTATACCACTGTCTCCACAGCGTTTCTGATTCTTTTACGGGTTTGCCGTCTGGTAAAAGTTTCAATAATTTTAGCTTGCTTATATCTCCTTTGGCTTTTGCTAGGTATATTTTCCTGTTTTCCAAAGGGTTAATGTATTGTTCGGCATTTACTCTAGTGCATATTTTAGCTCTTGTTTGTGGGGCAATTTCTATAAATTCTATATTGGTTTCTGTGTTTAAATGAGTGGCAATAATGATTGTTTTTTTCTTAGAAGCATTGAAAATCCAAGCTTCTGTTTGCACCAAAGTAGCACATTTTATGGTGTTTTGCTTTTGGGGTTTTTCGGGCAAAGTGGTGTCAAGTTTAAAATAAGTGGTAGTTTCAAAAGGGTATTTTTCTTCGTTTTTTGAGATAATTTCCCCTTTTTCAGAAAAAGTAATCCATTCTTGGTACCATTGAATTCCACCATCGGGATGGTCAGAAAAGGATGCCTTTTTTACTCCGCCGTTTGCATGAAAATCAAATGAAACCCAAGCACTGCCACCAATGGTTCTTAAATGCCAGATTTTAACGGTATCGCCTTTGGCAGAAATCACAAAGGCTTTGCCAAATCTGCCATCTTTATCTAAACAAATAGAAGACGAAATTTTGCCAGATTTGTAAAAAGTTTTATTGCAAGTATTGGGAGCTGGTTTTTGTGCATTCACAAATAAAGAAAAAGGCAAAAGTAAAAGTGTAAAAACACCTTTTAAAATCTTTGTATTTAGGAGTAAATACTTCATTTACAAAATTATAGATTTAAAACATTCTCTCCTTGATTGATAATTTCTTGCTCTTTGTAGTCCAAGTTTAATTCTTTGATAAGCTTTTCTTTAGAAGGAATATTAATTAAAAATAAAATAATGCCAATTGCAGCCAATGCCAAGCAATAACCATTATTTGTAAGAAAAAAGGTAACAATTACAAACAAATTGGCACCTTCTTGCACCGCACAACGAACTAAAAATGAGCTTCTAAATGCTTTCAACTTGTCTTCCAAATTAGTGGCATGGTTTATTTTTTTGGCAAAGGCTTTTATCAAAATAGTTCTGGCACCTAAGCCCCAAATAATAGCAAAAATCGCAAATTTGAGGTACAATTCTTCCATATTATACGCCAAAGGATTGTTGGAATTTATAAAAAAACTAACCCCTCCAAATACTATTTGCCCCACTAAAAAAGCAACAAATAGAATGGTATTGGTGGTAAAAAATTGTTTTACAGTTACAGTTTGCATATAAATTTCTTTTTATACAAGAATAGAAATAAAAAATGTAAAATGAAAAAATTTAAGTTCCAAATTAGGATTTTTTAAACTAATGGCTTTTATATTCAATAAATTAGCTTATTTTTGCCTTCTGTTTAAAAATGAATTTCAAGAAAATTACATATTGTTTAGTTGCATTATTGCTTTTGAGTGGCTTTGCAATGCGTTCTTTTTCAGTTACTTTTACTGAAAAAAAGTGTATTTCCACTACTGAAAAAAAAGCAGACAAAAATGCACATCACACCGAAATTAATGCGGCCGTAGTGAGTATTTCTGCGCCAAGTATTGATTTTAAATTTTTCAGCAAGCCTATTTTTGCACCCCAATTTCTACAAATTGTACCTCCTTTAAAAAATATTTTTAGTTTCCATTTTGGAAATGAAATAGTGTTGTTTTTTTACAAAACTATTCTCAAATACTCCATTTCTCCACAAGCACCCTAATTTAGTGTTGAGTGTTGAGTGTTGAATTTTCACCATTCACCATTCACCTTTCACTATTTACGATTCACAATTCACGAATCACCATTAACTGTTCACCTAATTAAATTACAATTTTAAAAAATGAAAAACAAAAATCTCATTATAGCATTAACGGGTATCGTTACTTTGCTATCAATTTACTTTTTGTCTTTTTCCCTTATTTCAAAAGGAGTTGAAGACGATGCCATTGCTTATGCCTCAAAAGGTGGCAAGCTTGACCCTGTAGCCAAAGAAAAATATTTGGATTCTATGTGGTTTAAACCTGTGTTTTTGAATTATACTTTAAAAGACATTAAGCAAAAAGAATTACAACTAGGTCTTGATTTACAAGGTGGTATGCACGTTGTGCTTGAGGTATCACCTGTAGAAATTGTAAAAGTATTGGCTGGTTCTAAAGCCGAAGACCCTAAATTTAAAGAAGTAATTAAAAGAGCTTTGGCTGCACAAACCAGTGGTCAATACAAATTTGTAAATCTGTTTTACAAAGAATTTAAGGCTTTAAATCCTAATACACAATTAAATACGTATTTCTTAAACTCTGGAACGCAAGGCAAAATCACTTACGATTCTAAAGATGAAGCAGTTATTAAAGTATTAGACGAAGCAATCAATACTGCAGTAAGTACTTCTTATCAAATTTTAAGAAAAAGAATTGACAAATTGGGTGTTGTTCAGCCTAATATTCAATTAATTAAAGGCTCAAACAGAATTCAAATTGAGTTGCCAGGTATTAAAGATGCCGACAGAGCAAGAAGTGTATTGAAATCATCTGCTATTCTTGAATTTTACGAAGCTTGGAGCGACCAAGAAACCGCTCCTTATTTCACTAAATTAAACGATTTCTTAGTAGCCGAAGAATCTGTTTCTAAAACAAAATTAGACCTAAAATCACCTTTAAGTTCTTCTGAATCAGATTCTACTTCAACTGATTCAACATCAAAAAGTGATAATTCATTGGCAAATAAATTAACTTCTGCAAAATCTAGCGATACTTCTAAAAAAGCAGGTGCTGATACTTCAAAAGCTAAAGGAAATAAATTGGGCGAATATTTTGTGCCTTTGTACAACAGCATTGGTGCCAATGTAAAAGACACTGCAAAAGTGGGTAACTTACTTAGAAGAGAAGAAGTTATTAAAATTTTCCCTTCAAACTTAACTTTCCTTTGGGGTAACAAGGCAATTGAAGGCAAAGAAGGACAAAGTTATTTGCCTTTGTATGCTGTGAAAAAAGGCGGTGGCGACAAAGCAGTACTTGAAGGTGATGCCGTGAGAGATGCTCGTTTGGATATGACTCCAAATGGCCCTGGTGTATCTTTAACTTTAAACGGAGATGCTGCTAGAGTTTGGAAACGTGTAACTGCCAATGCAGCTAGTCAAAATCCAAAACGTTCTATTGCTATTGTGTTGGATAATTTTGTGTATTCTGCACCAACTGTAAACGAAGAAATACCTAATGGTCAGAGTATTATCTCTGGTTCTTTCACAGTAGAAGAAGCAAAAGATTTAGCCGACATTTTAAAAATTGGTCGTATGCCAGCTCCAACTAGAATTGTAGAAGAAGCAATTGTAGGTCCTAACTTAGGTTCTGAAGCTATTTCTCAAGGGATGATTTCAATGGTGATAGCACTTGGTTTGGTGGTAGTATTTATGATGATGTACTACAGCAAAGGTGGAGCCGTGGCTAATATTGCTTTGTTATTCAACGTGTTATTCGTTGTGGGTATCATGGTACAATTACAATCGGTATTAACATTGCCAGGTATTGCAGGTATTGTGCTTACAGTGGGTATGGCGGTGGATGCCAATGTATTAATTTTTGAACGTATTAGAGAAGAATTAAGAAGTGGCACTTCGCTTTTAAGAGCAGTAGAATTAGGTTATGAAAAAGCATTTAGCTCTATTTTTGATGCCAACGTTACTACTTTCTTATCAGGTTTAATCTTATTCCTTTTAGGTTCTGGCCCAATTAAAGGTTTTGCTATCACATTAATTATTGGTATTTTCTGTTCATTCTTTACAGCAGTTTATATTTCAAGAGTAATTTTAGAATGGATGTTGAGCAAAAAAGACGGAGCAAATGTTTCATTTGATACTCCTTTCTCTCGCAACTTGTTCCAAAACTTTAATTTTGATTATATTTCAAAAAGAAAATTAGCTTATATTTTCTCTTCTGTATTTATCATTGCTGGTTTTGCAAGTATTTATATTCAAGGTGGTTTAAACTACGGAGTTGATTTTGCTGGGGGTAGAAGTTATATAGTTGAATTTAAAAAAGATGTGAATTCTACTGAGCTAAAAGAAAAATTATCTCCTAATTTTAATGGTAAATCTGCAGAGGTGAAAACTTTTGGTGCTGCCACTAAAGTGAAAATCACTACCAACTATTTAATAGAAGACGAAACTGATAATGGCGACAATACTGTTTTACAAGCTTTAACAACAGGTTTAAATAATTACAGTAAAGATGCATTTGAAATTCAAAGCTCTTCAAAAGTGGGACCAACTATTGCCGATGATATTAAAAGTACTTCATTAATATCTTTAGTTCTTGCTTTAGCGGGTATATTCTTGTATGTATTATTCCGTTTCCGTAACAGAAGCTTTGGTTTTGGTGGTGTACTTGCCCTTTTACACGACTGTTTGGTAGTAATTTCTGCCTTTGCATTGGCTCGTTGGTTTGGTATTAATTATGAAATTGACCAAGTATTTGTGGCGGCTATCTTAACCATTGCAGGTTACTCAATCAATGATACGGTAGTTGTGTTTGACCGTATTCGTGAGTTTGTGGCCGAACATCCTGATAAAGACAAAGCTACAGTGTTGAACGATTCTATCAATCACACTATGAGCCGTACTATCATGACAGCCTTTACGGTATTGTTGGTGGTAGTTATCTTATTTGCATTTGGTGGTGAAATCTTAAAAAGTTTCTCATTTGCAATGTTAGTGGGTGTTATATCTGGTTCATATTCAACTATCTTCTTGGCGGTGCCAGTGGTATTGGATTTGAGCAAAGACGATGAAAAACTAATTGAAGAAAAACCAATTGTACCAGTAGTGGTAGAATAATTTTCTCTCAAAACCATAAAATGAAAAGAGGCTGTCTTGTGTAAGGCAGCCTCTTTTTTTTGGGGGGTGGGGAAATGTTTAAATCAAATCAATTACCTACAATATTCTAAATTTCTTCAATCCATGAGACACATAGCTCATCACGGATAGTATCGGAACACAAAGGACAGTTGGTGATAAAGAGCGTTTAATCCCTTTCATAAATATACAAAGTACCTTCAGTATCTAGCACATAAATTTTATCTTCAGTAGCTTGAATTTCTTTGAGGTTGTTGTATGTTTTCTTACTTAATTCTATAACTTGTTGCATCCAAACGACTTCGTTTTTTTCTCGATCGAAAACACCAATATGGTCTCTAAAAAATGTTCCTTTTTCATTATTTCCTATAAAATAAATATACTTATCAGTTATAAAGGATGGCCCAATATTATAGCTGCCTTTTGGCAGAACAATTAACTACTGCATAGCGCCAAATGCCAAAACCGTTTACAAAACGCCCTGTGGGCTTTTGACCAAATATTTTTCAAAGAACAAACGAGACCAAGTCTCTTTTTTATTATAAATCCGTAGTTATCAATACTAAATCAAACGCACAAACTACGGATAGTAGAGACCAAGTCTCTTTTCCATTCTTAAATCCTAAGTCCCATACGCTCAAGCCTTTGCTACAGGCTCAGGATAGTTGAGCCATTGCCTTACCATAAAGTAGTAGATATCAACATTGATTTTCTTTCAATATTTATATCAGGAATTTTTGAAAAAATATTTTCAATTTTGTACTCTAATAAATTAGTAAAGATAAATTCATCTTTATTTTTAAATATTATTTTGGCAAAATTATATTCCTCAAAAGGTAAAAACCTTATTGATTCTTTACGATGCCAAACTGGTGGCATAACTAATATAATTGAATCTATTTCTTCAAATAAATACAGATTATTATTTATTATTATTTGTGATAAATTGTAGTTAATTGTAACTCTATCCTTTTTATTAATAAAATAATACTCTAAATGCAAAAACAATGTTGGTATACTCAAAATTAAATATCCATTACCAAAGATTATTGGAATTCCATCAGAATATCCTTGAGTTAATATTAGGAATACAATAACCATTATAATAATTATCGAAGTAAATATTAAAGTAGATAATACCTTAAAATGATTATAAAGTGAGATTTTATATGTTTTCATAATTAATTTTTATCTATGTAACCAACCTGTACCACCGGTTATATAAGGTGTTAACCCAATAGAAAATTGTTGCACCCCAAACTGAAAACCATCATATAAAGTTTCCATCATATAAAAGCCACCACCAACTATTACACCAGGCATTGCTCCAAATATAGACCCAACAGTTATTCCAGCACCTGTTCCAATTGTTCTAAATGAGAATCTAAAAGGACTAATTTCTCCACTTTGCATTGATTGAAAGTCAAAATATGTTGTTAACAATCCAAGCCCAGTTCCTGTTCCTCCTAAGATTTTAGCTGAACTTCCCATCAAACCTGTGGTTCTAGGGAATTTAAAGTATGAACCTTTCATATTGCCAAAGGTTCTGTTAGTTTTCAAAGATTCAAAGTATTCTTTTAATATTAATGTTGACGGTTCTGCACCTAAACCAACAGCATCGTTGGCGTTATAAATAACTTCTTTGGTTGTGGCTGGTTTTTCTCCATCCCCATCACCACCACCATTCATATGCAAAGCAGCATTCAGTCCAGCTACTATAGCTCCCTGTACAAAACCTTTCCAAAAATCGCCACCGCTTACTGAACTGGCTACACCACCACTCACGCCCCCTACAAGCATATATACAGGCATAAGCTGACCATGAGGCACGGTTTCGGCATTTATTTTTAGGCCTCTCAAGCCCATCCCAAATGCTTCTGCTGTAACAGAACTTGCTGCCCCTGCCCAAAAGCCACTCCTGAAAGTGCCTCCTTGCCCTAATGAAACCATGCCTTGTATATAGCCATGAGCAGCAGTTATTTATCTTTATAAAATAACCCCCAATAGCCTTTTTTTACTTTTAAATCAAATTTATCTCCAATTATAAGTTTGTTGTACTCATCTCTATTTACTTTAATTCTAAGTATTTCATTTTCATATTTCAATCTTATATAATTATTTTTTTCATCATTCGATTTATCATTAATTTGACAATTAATAATTATTTCATCTTGTATTCCAACAAATCTATTACTAATACTGACCACAGATTCCTCAAAAATAGGAAATAAAATAAACAGAAATGCTAAACACCAACCTAACCATAAAATTGAGTATTTTACAATCTGAAATATACTCAAGTCTTTAATTTTTTTAATATTTCGAATTTGTAAAAATAGTTTTACATTATATATGGTTAGCATTATTGATAAAATCAAATTAATACTTATTAACCAAATGTTATTTATGATATTATTATAAACGGGAGAAACAAACTCGGCAACTGTATGTTCCCAAATCATCATAATTATAACCGACAGTGAAATAAAAATATAAGGAAGGTTTTCCTTCCAATAGTAGTTTTTTTGCATAATATATTATTTAGGTGCTAACCAATCTTTATAATCATTAAATGCTCCTTCATTATTCATAGCACCCCAAATTAACGCTCCTGGCACTCCTGCATATGGTACTCGAACTATCAATAATGGCAAAACATCAAATCCGAAATCTACAAATCCTCTATAACTAAATCCTGAAAGGTACAGATTTGTACCACTAATGAATAAGCTAAAATAACCTAAGCTTCCAGTACCAACTTTAAAGACTCGAACACCTGCAGGTAATTTAACCCCTTTATAAGCTTCATCAACACCTAATTCAAATATACCAGTAACACCACCAACATAATCATTAAATATTTTGGCAATGTCAGATTTTGTAATTTTTGATAAAAACTCATCTACTTTTTCTTTTGTAGTTTTCTCCCCCCCACCATTCATATGCAAAGCATCATTTAGTCCTGCCACTATAGCCCCAGTGAAAAAGCCCTCTTGAAATGAGCCCCCTGTTACACAGCTTGCAATGCCACCACTTAAGCCACCTACTAGCATCATGGCTGGTAATAGCTCGCTTTTCGGCCAAGTGCTCAATACTTTTTCACCACCCATTAACTTAGTAAATGTAGCTGCTGATAAACTACCTGCAGCCGCTGATGCAGCACTACGCCAAAAGTTTCCTCCGCTTACTGCCCCTATACCGCCTTGTACCAATCCATGTATGGCAGCTTTGAGAATTGTTTGCCCCACGGTTAATACAGCCGCTTCGCCTAAGGCATAAGTAAATCCACCTCCTACACCAGCAGATGCAGCAGATGCTAGAAACCCTTGTAAGGTAGCCATCCCAAACTGCCTCCAACTCCAGTTATCAAAGCCTCCAGGGCTGTTGGCTATTTGCATTGTATAGCTAGCAGCTGCCATAGCTGTGCCAATGGCTATACCAATAATGATGGCATCGTCAATACCAAATATTGCCCCACTTGGGTCTGTAAATTTAAGCGGATTATTTACACAATACGAATATCTATTAAAATTTTGTGAATTATCTGGTTCTTGTATGTATGGGTCGGGTGAGAGAAAACGCCCAGTTTGTGGGTCATATAACCTGGCATTGAGGTTAATAAGCCCAATTTCTAATAGGTGCTCTTGCCCTGTATAGCCTCGGGAGAGTAAGCCCATTGTCACATTGGTATAGGTGCCTCTGCTGTTACGTTTACGGCCCCAGGCATCGTAGTAGTGTCTTTCTATGATATTTCCATTGTCGTCAGCCAAGGCTATTATGGTTTGTTGGTAATCTCTTAGCACTTGAAATACTTTGCCATTGGCAGTGCTACCAGCCTGACTTTCTTCTATATACACCGCCGAAGTACCTATGCCAGTGCTAATGTAGCATACGGTACGGGTGTTGCCATTGCCAAATACTGTTTTTTCATAGCCATTGGCATAGTGGCGGGTGTAGTCTTTGCTTTTGTCGGTGGCAGAGGTGGAGTTGGTGTACACCATTTTTACCCTTTGCTGGTCTGGGCCATAGGTAAATACATATTTATGAACACCTTCGGTAATGTCAGAAACTAGGTTGCTGGTATTGTAATTAATGGTTTGTTTATTGGCAGATGTATTAGCAATTTCTGCGTCAGTACCCGTTATTTTACTCAGTGCATAAGGAGTGCCGTTATAGTTATAATTCCCAACACCTTGTTTGTAAGTGATATTTCCTTTGTCGTCATATCTCACTACTTCAGTACCGTTGATAGTAGTGAGGCGGTCTAACTTATCGTAGTCAAAAGTTTCTTGGCCAAAATCACCATATTGCCTAGTGTAAATATTGCCGTTTGACGATTCGTAGGAAAAATCATTTTGAAAATTAGAACCAAATTTGGAAACAACTGTTTCATATTTGGGGTCTGAAGCAAATCCATATATTTGCTCATAAACTATTTCTGTTTTCCCAACTTTGCTTTTGAGATGACGGCCAAGATTATCTTTTGAAGTTAATTTCCAAATAAGGTCATCATTCGTAAATCTCCTTACTTCGGTCATTTCTCCAATGGTGCTATAAATTTGCTTAATAGCAAAAGTATTAGGATATGTAATTTTAGTAAGATTTAGATTGTTATCGTATTCGTATTTGGTAATAAAAATTTCGCTACCATAGTATTCTTGTAACTCTTGCAATAGCCCCAGGCTATTGTACACATTTTGAATTTTGTTACCTGCTGAGCTTGTTTGGGTGAGTAGTTTACCATTGGCGGTGCCTCCGTTTTGGTAAGTATAGGTAATGGTTTCAGTAGGCGTGCCTTGTATGGTTTTTTGAGTAAGCCTGTCTAGAAGGTCATAAGTATAAGTAATTTTTTTGCCATCGGGGTCCGTTTCTTCAGCAAGGCGACCATAACTGTCATATTTATAGGTTCTGGTGCCTGCACTCGGGTCTATTAGTTTACTTTGTCGACCATAAGCATCGTATTCTATGGTGGTAGTAACTCCTATGGCGGTAGTAGTCAGCAGTTGCCATTCGCTATTGTAGGTATAGGTAATGGTTTGTCCGTTGTTGTCTTTGGCACTGATTATTTTACCCACGGCGTTTACTGTTTTTTCGGCAGTTTTGCTGTCGTAATTAGTGGTTTTTACGGTTCTAGTAGTGGTGTAGTCAACGGTACTACTAAGCCCAGTGAGTTTACTAGAGACTATTGAAATTGGTCTCCCAAAATCGTCATAAGTGGTAGTGGTGGTGGGGATGTTGATGCTACTACTGCCTTCAAAATAAGGTTGGGTTTGGGTAATAATTTTGCCTGTGGTGTTACTAATTTTATCAATTATCATCCAAGTTACTGCCTGTCCATTGGTTTGGGTTGCCTGTGTTTGGGTTCTTAGCTCTTTGCCTAGGCTATTGAAATAAGTTACAGCTTGTGGAGCATTGGTGGCAGTAATGGTTTGTTTATAAGTAGCTACATTATTGCTGGCTATGGAGGTATTGTCCCATGCCAATGATTTACTCACCACTACATTGGTGGTGGTATTGGTACTGGTAAGTAAGCGACCAAATCCGTCATAGGTGTGGTTTAGGGTAATTCCTGCAATGTCAGTTTCGGAAATTACCGAGCCTATAGGGTCGTAGGTTTTGGTGCTTATCTGCCCCAGTGGGTTGGTATGTTTGGTCACAAACCTACCGGTGGCTGCATCAAGCTCGGTAGTAATTACTTTGGTAGGCACATCGGCAGCTGTGGTAGTAATAGTGCGAGAGGTGCCATATTCGTCGTGGTTGCTAAAGTTAACTGTAATGGCATTTGGCTGGCCTACATACTCAGTTTTGGAAAGTATATTTCCTGTGGTGGCATCATAACTGTAATTGGTGATGCGTGTAATACTTGACGAGCCATCTAGTAAATTGCTACTGGTGGTAGTGGTTTTGGTAATTTTATTGGGCAAGCCTGTTTGGGTGCCAGCGGTGGAGTATTCAAAACTTGCACTTTGGCTAGATTGAGCAGTGCCAGCGGTGGTATTGTTGTATATAATAGTGCTAGAAGCAGTGATATTGCCATTGTTATCTATATTGCCAGTAGTTTCTGTACGGGTGTTTTGTAAATAATCTTTGCTTATAGAAGTTTCGGACGAAATGCTAAACCTATTATTTGGCAAAGTGGTATAAACACGAGCTGTACTGGTAGATGAAATATTTTGATCAAGTGTGGTGTTTTTAATGGTATTAGTTGCCAACAAAGGGAAATAGTTGGTAAAACTATATTCATCAATTGACAAAATAGAGCGATAGGCATTGGTTTTTTCTATTTTTGCAAAACCCAATAAGCCTCTGCCGCTGGTATTATAGGCCATGCCATAATATTTGTAAATGGTTTCGTCTTTAGCTACGTTAGCAGCATAGGGCAATGGACGAATAATGCTTTTTACTACTTTTAATGGATTTCCTGCTAAAAATCTTGTATTGGCAGGTGGTATATAATTAGCTACATTTTGCTCATATACAGCTGCATCAAGATTTTTAGCAGGAAATCCATTAAAA
>Ga0214921_10007300_pt1 | contig 14781 bp, 43 predicted proteins | sample LL1505_MetaG_FD_177992 | JGI IMG/M metagenome (GOLD analysis project Ga0214921, IMG submission 177992) | Freshwater microbial communities from Lake Lanier, Atlanta, Georgia, United States - LL-1505 | ecosystem: Environmental > Aquatic > Freshwater > Lake | place: USA: Georgia | collected... | reverse complement strand
ATGTGCCATCTCAGGATCTGAAGGAGTCATTGAGAGTTTAAGGTTTCTTGTGTAATATACCTTTGTGGCATACCAAGTGATTAGTATTATAATTATTTCCATAAGTCTATTCTACCACATTAGGGTTTGCCATGTCATCATCCATAGCCCCACATAGGGTACAGGTTACTTGACCATCAAGGTCTAGTTCATAGTTGCAATCATGCATTGAGACTTACTCCGATATACCACTTAAAGAACTGCAAACCGATTTCCCAATCATTTTTTATAGGATGTCCCCAGTTATGGATATATACGCCAATAGCATAGTTGCCCGACATTGTCCCATGGTTTAGTTTCATATATAGATCATAGCACAGATGAAGGTTTGATGTCAATTGCTTTGGCAAGCATTTTATGGTATATGTCGTATAGTCCAGAAATGTCATAGGCGTCTAAGAGTGTACGGATATTTTGATACTCCCCGAAATTCTTGCTAGAGATCATATGCCCATTCTTTGGATCATCTAGTATCTTGGTTTTATATGTATCAACTTTCATCTTGGCCCCTATAGCATCTGCTAAGGCTTTGGTTGTCTCATATGGGAAATGTATTAGGTCATCGTAATCTATTATGATATCTGCATTGAGGAGATACTCAGACAAGGTTTGGACAAGAGGTATGTTATTTTCTATATCTTTTTTAATGTCATCTGTACCATAAAAGAATGAAGACATTGATAGGTCAGATGCAAGAGTATCCTTTGGGTCTCTGGCTATAGTAATAATCTTGGTTGGCTGTGGATCATGATATTTATGTATGAGTACCCCAGTATGTTGAAGTAGTCTTTCTTGTAGATAATGACTACCAGTTCTTGGAATTGTGACTATAGAATATGCCATTAAACCATTATATCAGGAGAGTTATCCACAGGAAGATAGCCTCATAAATGTTAGTTATCCACAGGTTTAGCAGTTATGGCTACAGCCACATATTGTACAAACACTGTCTTGAACAGTGCAATCATCACACCAATCAGGTGGAGTTTGTTTATATCCTGGAATCTTTTCTTCGGCTTGTTCTGTCATATACTAAGTATATCAAATAGTTATCCACAATGTACCTATTGGTTAGTTAAGGTACATTTGATCGGATATTGTGGTTTGGAATGTACCTTTTTAGATAGTTATCCACAGGTTTATCCACAGATAGATCTTACTGATTATATTATTAGATAGGGTAGAAGTGGAGCATTGTGGAGAGTAGTGGAGCATAGAGCGCTTTTAAAGGGCCGTTCGTAATCTTGTGGCGCAAAACCTTCACATCCCCAAACCTTCAAACCTTAATAGCCCGCATTTTAGCATATCAAACCTTATTTGTCAAACCTTCATATGCATGGTTTGGGCATTATATCGGATAAACAATGGTTTGTCAAGCCCATTTCATGCATAAAAAAATCCCCAAAACCAGGGAAAATTATTCGAATTTCGTAATAAAAATATATAAAGGTTTGATAAATATTTAAAAACCAGGAGAAAAGGTTTGATAATTTATAAGGGTGTTTATTACTATAGTATTACTAGAAGCCTGGTCTGAATCCCCCGCCATTTTCTGGCTGGGCTTCTAAGTAGATCTCTGCAAGGGCTGCGCCCACGGCTTCGCCGTCACTAACAGGATTATCAATCACGGAATGGGCGGGGGTAAAAGAAAAGAACCTTCCCATAATAGGAACATGCTTAGTAATAGATACAAAACCATTCCACATAGAATCGGAGAACGCCTTATATCCTTTAGGATCTTTTCTAGCATATTCTGCAAAGTGATGTTTTGGACTCATAGATAAAGTATAACATGGTTTTAGATATGAAGGTTTGGCATGATTGGGGAAAAGAATTTGTTCTTCGTAATCTTAATTTGACAATATGAAGGTTTGATGATATGCCATGATTGGGGAAAAGAAATCTCTCTTCGTAATCTTATTCTGTGGATATAAAGGTTTGAGGTTTGACAAAGAATCCTCGGCCAGCCCCAACCTATAGTTAAGGTTTAGGCTGTTCCTTCTTGTCTGTGGATAACTGCATAACTGCATCTAGATTTATATCAATCAAACCATCAACCTCATCCTCTGTAACATCTAGCATGGCTAGAAACATATCACATGACTCCATGATGTACTGCTCACCTAATGGCGAAAGTTCTGTGATCAAACCCTCAGCCAAATAATATGAGATTGGCAACCCAATATCGTTGTATCCAAAAAAGTCTGAGAAGTTTTTGTCATCTCTATAGTTCATCCATAGTTCAGCCATTATTCCTGACTTGTCCGCTAAGTTTAACGCCATGGTGGTTTTCCTCCAGTTTTCATCTCTACACTAAGTTTATCATACTCTTCCATTGCTGACAAGGCAAGGACATCTAATCTGTGAAATACAATCGTTGGCAGGTTTCTAACTAAATAATAACCAACTCGTTCTAGGTCAATAGAAAAATCTTCAGTTAGAAGTTTTGCCAATGCTTCTGCTTTTCGTGTTTCTTTATTGCTTTGTGTTTTTCTGACACTAAATGCCATGGGCAAACTCCTCTCTATTCATTATACCAAAAAGTGAGGGGGAGCGCAAGCCTCAGAACCTACGCTCCACCCTATATTACAACAGGGGACCCATTCCCTATTGTTGCACAGCAAAAACCTCATCAAGGTGATAAGAAATAAATTTATCAATAGGCCTAGTTAGGTCCCCAACAGTAACAGTATTGTTAGTCAGGTTGACTTCTTTGTACTCATATGATTCCTCATGGTTGACTTCTCCTACGTATAGGCCATAACCTGTTTCACTGTCATGGTCGTCCTGCAGCGCATTGATAAGAATGCGAACAAAGTAGGATGTGTCACCCATACGTGGCATTGCCTTCTTTAGGGCTAGCGCCAGGTCCATGACTCCGCTGTCCCCACCCCAGTGTGAGTATAGATTAATATTCTGATTTGGGTCTTCAGTAGTTACGATAGTAAAGTTAGTACGTGCTCCCATGGTTATACCTCTTCCTCTTCTTCTTCTTGTTCAACGGATTCTATCTCTAAAGGATACCAGTCATAGGCATATGTTTCAATGTCCCCTTCGATTTCTAATTGTCTTACTTGATCTTCAGCAGCCAATTCATCCGCTGCTTCAATCTCGAATTCATAGTAAGTCTCTCGTGTTGCAGTTACAGTATACTTAGGCATTGTCAACTTCCTTTCCACAGTCAGGGCAGACTGTTGGTATTGTTAGGGATTTGTGTCCACACGATTGGCAGGTGTAGACTTTTATAACATCATCATCTTTCCAACTATCACTTAGTTCAGGCATTTTTGGTTTCCAATCCGACTAGGGTCATTTCTTCAATTGTAGCGCACTCAGGGCATTTTTGCAAGTCTGCCTCATCAAAGGCATCTCTAATAGTATTATCAGGGTCCTCAAACTCAGCACTACAGTTTTCACAGTAGAACCAGTTATAACTTACACGAACCTGAATAGTTGTGTCAGGTGGGCAAGGTACCTCAGTGATGAAGTATCCTAATCTATTTACAAATCCCCAGCCACTCCAGATGTAAGAGCCACCATCGTCGCCATCTCCATACATCCAGATTTTGTCAGGGGATTGAGACTTAACAAACTCTACCTCATCACCATATGTCTCAAACATAATGCCACCATCGCCATTGTCGAATGAAGCATTAATGTCTATATGATTAACGATTGGCTTGTAGGTATCACACCACTCGTCAAAGTCCATTTCGATAAAGTTATTCACCTAGAATCTCCCTACGGTTCTTAACATCTTCCTTGGCAAAGGCAATGGCATAAGTTAAAGCATATACCTCAGTAAGGGCGTCTAGGTACCCAGTGGCCTCTGTACGAGCCATAGAATCCATAGCCTCACCTGATTCATCCTCAACCTCAATACAGCGGTCAAGGATTTGCTCTGCTTCAAGCATAAGTGTCTTTAGGTGTCCGTGCAGAATGTCTGCTCCGTCCATACCCATTTCTACTTGTTTCATTAGGTATGGGTCAAGGTCAGTTGGATTCATTGAGTACCTCCAAGTAGTGCTTAGACACATGGATAGCGCCTTCTAGGTAAGGAACAATGCTATCAGCACCGTCCTCGTTTTCCAAATCCTGTTCAAGGGATATGGCATGTAGTCTGATATATTCTCTGAATGTATTTAGGTCCATATATTAATTATAGGGGTTGGAATCGATTTTGACAACTCCCCTTGGTGTGAAACTAATCACATTTGGCTGTACCATTGGCTCCTGGGCAGTGCGAGTTACAAAGGTTTGCCAATCGCAGGTACATGCGGGATCAAAAGTAGGCTCAACAGATGTAGTAATCTCTATAAGAGCATCACACGCTGTACAAACATAAGTATACTTAGTCCACATTAGTCAAAGTACCCTTCTGCCCATAGGCCATCAAGGAATGATTGAGCCTTCTCTAAACCATCAGTGATCTCATCAGCAAGCCTGCCTGATTTAATAGCATCCTCAATGGCATCTGTCATTACAGCGATATCTGTTTCGTTATAACCCAACATCATAGCCCCAATACTTTATAATTAGTTCAAGGGCGCTACAGATATTGCAGTCGCATTCTCCACCGTTCATGTTATCCATGAAGTCAAGGTGTGAGTAGTTATCTTCGTATATTTCTTCTACCAGTTTGGCTACTGTTTTATTGTTTGTTTGGGTCATACATATTCCTTTTCATAGGCAGGTATTGAGGTTACTACTAATTCTAACATTTCGTCAGGGTGTCTGTCAAGTACCCAGTTAAGGGCTTCTCCAGCAGTTTTAAAGTCAGAGGCAGTAGTGCTAGTCCCATAACCTTGAATGGTTGCTTCCCAGCAGTCAACGCCACCAGGAGAGCAGGAGTAGTTCATTTCATATATTGCAACTTGTTGGGTCATGTATTAATTGTCGCATGGTTTGGGGAAAATGTCAAGCCTTCGTAATCAAAAAAAGCAAGAAATGTCGTGTGATATACATCACTATCCCCGAGCCAAATTTTTATGCATTGCAATGTATATTTATTAATTGCGATTCCAACGGGACTTGAACCCGTAACCTCTACCGTGACAGGGTAGCGATCTAACCAATTGATCTATGGAACCTTGTGAGCAGTTTTTGCATCCACTTACTCAGGTGGCATATATTAAATTGTGCTATGCGATTTGCATAACATTCTGCACAACTTTTAGCAAACGATTTTTCTCTGCGTTAATTGCAGGGTCAAATCCACTAGCAGATGCGAGAATAGATTCGTTAGAACCACCACGAGCAGAACGGTACCAATCAAGGCGCTCAGTAAGTGCATTAAACGCACCCCAAGCATTACCAGCAATCATTCCGTTAAATTCGCCTGTGTAAATATCGTTGATTGTATCAACTTTATTTTCCCATTTCTTGAAAGCACCCTTAGCGTCCTTTTCAGGCTTAGCGTATGCAGCAAGAATGATGTCGTTAAATTCCTTAGCAGAAACTTCCTTCTCAATCATAGCCTTAGCCATTTTATCGAATTCGTCCATGTAAGAATTAGCAAGACCTAAAGTTTCACGAGCAATCTGTACCTTGCCGTTAGCAGTTTGTGTGTGGCGAATCTTGAAAGATTGCTTGATGCCTTTATTCTTCTTACGACCAACTCCACCTAATGCAAGGTTAAGAGTATTAGCGCACACAACACGAACAGGTGTGATGCTTGCTTGAATCGCAATAGAACCGTCATGTGATGTGTTAATGAGCAAATAAGTTTTTACCTTATCCGCAACACCATTAGGGTCAAGAACTGTTTCACGCTCAAGAGCAAGAGCGCCAAATACTACACGCCCACCCTTGATTGAACCAGCAGTCTCCCAGCGTCCACCACCGTCAAGAATGTTATCACCAAATGAAAATAAATCTTCATTCTGTAATACATGGTAGCGCTCACCAACAACACCTAAAATGTCTGTTTGTGTTTTGTCTGTTGGGTTAGTACGCAAAACATATTGGTATGCCTTGTCGCTTGTTAAGTGTGTTGGGGTTTCCAAATCTTCAAGACGAACATTCCAACCATTGAGATTTGCTGCTTCCAGCATTTCAACTGTTGTTTTTTCTTCTGTGAAGACGGTACCCAATCCATGCCATGCAGGCTCACGGAATGATGCAAAAGATGCAACTCCGTTTTGTGTTTCTAGGTCATGTGCCATGAGTTTCCTTCTTTCTGTTGTTGTTATTTTAAGTATAACAGGACGGGCTGACAAATGCAAATCGAGATAGTTAAACATGGGATAATTCGGACATTTCTTAAAGGTGTCGTAAATCACACGGCGTGTCGCTTGACAAGATCAGAAAAATGGGCCGAGGAAATTTTCGAGTGATGATGTGCCCTGTTGCTTATAGATACACCTTCTGTGTAACTCCAGGTATTCTTATTCTTACGAGATAAGCACCCACTTACTCTAACACATCACCACTCTAATAAGTGGGAATAATAAAAGCAGTTTTAAAACATGCTCAGGTTTATTATTAGTAGCCCCCTACTAAATATCTACACGGTCAATGCTGGATGACAACCATGAAATATTATCTGAATCATATTGCACAGTATCAAAATCGATATCGTGAATTGCATTAGTTGCTGCTTCTTCATTACGTGCATTGACTGTCACTGAATAAAGAACTGTAACTTCAACTTCGAATTCTTTTGTTAATTCAAAGCCCATAATCTCAGCAATTTCTTCTGCTTGTGATTCTGTAATTTGTTCATTGTCAAGTGCTTCAAGCGTCCACTCTTGCATGCCCTCAACCATACGGTTACGTTCCGCTGAATCAGCATATGAGCGCTGAGTTACTTTCTGAATGTGCTCTTCTAAACTGGTAATCCGCAACGTTGCTTTTGCTAGCGAGTCACGAAGGAATTCCTGTGTTTCATTTTGTACTGTTATGATTGGTGCATATGTTTCTTGGTCCATGGGGGCCTCTTTCTGTTAGTTGGTTAGTTTAATTATATCGCAGGGTACTGACAGATGTCAATTACCAAGATGATGAGTAATAGAATGATAACTTATCAATTTCAGGTAAAGCAAAGATTCGCTCTAACTGATCAATAGTATTAGTAAGGTCCTTCCAATACCATTCATCAATATCTGTTCCACCAAAGAAAAATCCTTCTTGTGGGGGTAGTAGGCTAGGGTCCTTAGTTTCTAGTGCGTGTTCGCAGATAACCTTTAGTTCTGTTAGTTTATCTTGTGAAACATAGTAATCTCCGCAATTATCATTACCGCCTTGAATATTTGTAACGAACCAGTTGTGTATCTGATTAGCCTTGCGCCAATAGGCACAGGTAACCAATACCTCTGCTCCATAGATATCTGTAGCGACATCTGTGAGTTGAGTTAGTTCCATTAGGTCATTGAACTTAGGGTATACGGCTTCAGGTGAGTTATAAGTTAATTCATCATTAGCCTGTAGTGTGTGCCAGTTGACTTTTTCAAAATGCTTCCTAGCGCTGAGGTACATATCTAATCCCATTGGGGGCCTTCTTTCTGTTTGTTTATATTAATTATACTATGGGGGTCTGACATTTATCAAGTGCCCTGGTGATCGTGGGGGAGGGGGAGGTGAGCAGTTTGGCAACATACTCAGGTTGTTCGCAATTTATCGTTATGCGAGAACGATTTTATTTAGAGATAACGAGCAACCGCTTGATAAGTAGAAGTAGAAACTACTTCCTCATCTGTCATCTTTAGCATACGAATAGCGTTAGAGATTTCCTCTTTCTGCTCACGATAGGTGTGGAGATGGATTTGCTCAAAATCCTTTTCAGGTTCAGCAGGGAAGTTGCCTTCCTTTGTGATGATGTCAAAATCAACATTGAGAGTGTTGTTCCAAGAGCGATAGTTTGTGCGAAGGTTCTCAGCCTTTGAGAAGTTGGCAATAGCCCACTCACCAATTTGCTTGCGCCATGCTTCTCTTGCTTTTTCATACTTTGCTTCATTTGCTTCTTGTGATGTGTAGTCAAGTTCTAACTTGGCTAGTGTTTGTGTGAGTGCGTCAATAACTCGCTGTGTTGGTATCTTTACTGAGATTGCTTTGCCTCTTGCCATTTGTGTTTCTCTTTTCTGTTTGGGTTATTTATAGTATAGGGGGTTGGTCTGACATTTCCCCATAAGGGGGGAGAGTTCTTACTTACGACATTGGGCTAGATACTCTCCTAAACTGCCCCTGTTTCGTTATTTTATTTTACTTGGCTGTCCAAGTTGTGTAACGAACTTTTCCATCAACATCTAACTTGATACGAACTGATTGTCCGTCTTTGTTAGGTGTGATTTCTTGGATTGTTCCTGTAACCTTTGACTTCTGTGAAGTGTAAAGGTCGCCTACCTTGTATGTGTTTGTATTTACTGACATTGTGTTTCCTTTTCTGTTAGGGGTTTGTTGCTTGTTATTTAAGTATAACATTTTTAGGTCAGAAATGTCAAATCCATTTCTAACATTTCTCACTATGTGAGATTACTTTGTTGTGCTTACCATAGCCAAACGGCGTGAGCCATTTGCTAGTTGTAATGAAACTCTAGTTAGTTTAGCATTTATAGGTGAGAACTTTACAATTCTGCCTGTAACGCCTGTCTTACTAGTAGTGAATAAATCACCTAGTTGATAAGTGTATCCGCCTAGTGTCATTGGGGTTTTCCTTTCGTTTGGGTTATAGTTTAATTCTACACTAAAAATGTCAAAAATACCAATTTGGGGGAGGTTTTTGGGTGTGTCCTTAATCACATCTTAACAGCGTGTCGTAACTTGACAAATGAAAGTTTTGCCCCCGAGCCCTTTTTAGCGGGGGATCCAATTAATTAAAAATTGAATAGCAAATAATAAACGTTATTAGTATCCAAAACCATGCAGGCATGTTAACTCATTTCTTTGTTGCAGAAAAAACTATGTCTGCTTTAGAGTATACACACAATCCGCAAGAAACGCAAGCGCTTCCATTAGTTGAGATAAGCGGAATTGCTTTTAAGTTTTCAGGACACTTAGCGCCAGGCTTACCAATCATTTCTTTCATGTCTGCTTGACCTATTGCAAAATTCTTAGCAAGGTATGCAAGGCGTACACCAGACTTTATTTTAAGGTCAACACCTACTTTGACATTCTCACTATCAGTGCTAAAGTAAAGAGACAGGTTATCAATATCTTTAAGGATAAGAGCAGCAGACTTTACACGAGTGTATACCCAAAATTGAATATCAGTATTATTAAGGATGATAGCCTTCCATGCATTGGTGTAAGTATCATTAAAGAAGTCACCGTCCCAATGGATACGGAATAACATAGGGGCGTCTTTCTTTACACAATCTGCACGGAAATCATTAATCATATCAGTGAGCAATGCTTCCATAGTATCTTGATCAGCGTCTTTAAGTAATTCCCAATTGTGTAATAGGTTAGCCTTTACACCTTTGAAGAGTTTTTCGAGTTTTCCTGCATAGCATACACTTTCGCAGACGCTAGTGGCACCAGGACAGGAGAAAGCCTTGCCTGCAGGTAATCCAAAAGTATTAGCAATAGAGGCTTGTTTTCCATTTTTTGTGACAAGGTTAGCCACCTTTCTATCATTAGAGCGTTTTAATTTAAGTGTAAGTGTATTAGTAGTCAAGGCCTAAACTCATTTCTAGAGCAATGTCTTCATTGGTAACGGAATTTGCTAATTCATCTAACCAACAATGCTCACACATTGGCATAAACTCATCGCATTCATTTTCATTGCAATTAGGACACACTGTAGAATAGAATTCATCTAGCGCTTCATCATTTTCAAACTTCATAGGGGGTCTCCTTTGTTTTCTTTAAGTCTAGCATTTGGGACTGACATTTCTTTCTGTCATATTTTTTCTTTGAAGGGACAGCAGAGGCAGCATTAGAACGGCGAAGTTCCATTAGTCTGCGTAATTCCTCTGAAGTCTTTTTCATAACTTAATCCTATCAGACTTAGGAAAAAATGTCAACACAACGTAAAACGGACATTTGAGACAAATCGCCTCGGGCCCTTTTTACACCTCACGTTCTATAAAAACAAAAAGTTTTATTTGTGAATCAAAATTAAATTCAACTGTTTCAATTTCACCAAATTCATTTTGGCAATCAATAAAATATTTATCGCCTGTTGCATCTGAAGTAATAGTTTTAACTTCAACGATGCCATCTTCAACCGCAATTAAATCATCAATCATTAATTGGTCTGGTGTTAGATCATCAGCGTGTATTAATTCCATAGCATTTATTGTAGCAGGCATTTTTAGTACTCCTCTTCTGGAAGCCAAAATTGCAAGTGGTGTTGTTCGATGATAGCCCATGCAGGTGCGTGTGTCTTACCTTTATATGATACGCCTTCAGGCATTTTAATTAGTTTTTCACTTTTATTGTCTTCATAGTATGCGTCAATTGCTTCGATGCAAGGCTGTACCATGCTAAGCGGAACGGGTGGATAGTGATTACCCTGTAAGTGATATGCTAACTGCGTTTCTAAGTCCAACACGCTATCTGCTAATCCAATTGCTGTAACACTTCCCATTTACTTACCTCCTACTGTTCCATTAGTGTAAAATATCTTAGTGTGCATTTTGCCATTAGGCTCTGAAAGATTAACTGTTGAGTATTCACTAGCCAAGCCATAGTCAACAAACTTATTAAAGTTATTAACTGCCTCTAGTGCATTATCATAGCGACCAATCCAATGAGGGGACTTATCTCCGTCATAGGTGCAAGTTACTGAGTATTCATATTCCATTAGTCGTTCTCCTTAGTGATAAATAATTGGTGAGGGTTGCAATCGCAATTCTCTGTATCATAGTCTATACCATTTCCAAAGAATAGCCAACCTGTGCCAAAGCATAGGTCGCAAGCAATTATTTCTGAGTATAACTCTTTCATCTTTCCCATTATTATTCACCAACCTTTACGGCTACTGTCGCAAACTTATTTCGCAAGCCACGAGTATTTATTTCTACTAGATAGGCTTCTGTATTTTCTCCATACCAAATTGCTGGGTGAGCAGGTTGGGCTGATACAATTACGCCCTCAAAGTGGCGAGTGCGTGAGCGATAGTTTTGACCAATTAGTAGGTCTGGTATTGTGTATAGTTTAGTAGCCATTAGGCAACCTCTTTCTTTTTGTTGATAATTCTATCCTATCACGGGTGGCTGACATTTTCGGTTAGACACGCCGTAAGGGAATAGACTTTCTTTTTTTTATTTTCTTACTATGTAAGTCTATCTGATTAGTCTAAAAATATCAACTTACTAGCCAGTAATCTTAAATAATGAGACGCTCAAGGGATGTGAGAAAAATCACACAGTACGTAAACAGAAGCGACACGCCCGACAGCGCCGAGGAAAATTTTGAGCAGTTTTAGATCTTGCTCAGGATTTTTTTTGCGTTAGGACTTCTGGGATTTAGTTCGTGTTGCCCTTAATGCAATTTGTAGTCTGCGAATTTCTTTATGCTGTTCAATATTTTGTTTCCAAAATAAACACATCATTGTTAAAGACCCCGCAAGTGCAATTACAATTGCAATTAGTGTTCCTGTATCTAGTACCATTTTATTTTACTCCAATCGCTAAACACGCTTCCACAAACTTATCATGGTTAAAGCGTGGGTTATCATTTTCAAACATATCTGCAAAATCATTTACAATATCTGCAAACATTACAGAATCAAAATACATTGAATAGTTGCTAAGGATTTCAGCAGTAGCAACATAGTCTTTTCGTGTCATCATTAGGCAGACACCAAACTTTCTGAAATCATTAAGTAAGCAGTTGCACAAACATAGCAAAACTTTTCTGTTGGTATTCCACCCAGCATAAAAGCGTCTACGCCTGAATAAACTAAGTTAGTATTTTCGCAATTCATTACTGCACAAGTTTTCATTAGATAGCACCTTCCTGAAATAAACCTATTTCAATGTCTAGTAATTCTTGAGGGGTAGCGTCAGATAAATCAACCCAACCAGCACCCTGTTCATCAAGGCGAAAGATTTCAATGTATCCCATTATAGAACCGCCTTTCCTCTAATTGTTCCGCTAACGCTAAGAGCGTCGCAAGACATTTTAACAGCAACACCAACAGGCAGTTGGTCTGCGTAAGTGTTTATGAATTGAGCAACCGCACCCTTAGAAGGTAGAGCGATTTTTTTTGTAGAACCATTAAAGGTTTCTAGTGTTATAGTGTAAGTCATTTATAGACTTCCTTTCTTTTAGTTGATAAGACTATCTTATCACTTGGGGCTGACATTTTGGCTACTTATTTGCTAAGGCTCACTGTGATACTAGTCACATTTATTTGCTTAGGCTCATTAGCCAACTTGTCCTTTATTTTTTTGTATAATGCAATTATAGCAGGTTAGACCCCAAAAGTCAAATCTAGACACGGACAAAACGGACATTTTCAATGTGATTTACACCACAAAATCGCCCGAGGATTTTTTTACTCTTTTACAAATAAAATAAATCCCCAAGTTAAACAGATCATTGAAAACCAAAACAATGCGTTACCACTTACAAAAAATGTTTCATAGAAACTCATTATTTATTTTCCTCAATTTCATTTAGTAATTCCCAAAGAATTGGCTCTAACGCTAATGCGCTTTCATCTAATTTTTCTTGAAGTGTTTTCATTTTTTCTCCTCAATGTCTGCAACATAGACAGTGCTTCTATCTATGTTTCCGTGTTTTAATTTAAAATCAAATTCGTTAATTGCTTCATCATAGTTATCAGCAACTATGTCAATGAATGTAGTGAATTCAAAAATAGCCATTTATTTACTCCCAACAATTCGAACAGGTAATTACATCATCACTTTCAAAGTATTCACTTGAGATTGCGTTATCGCATAGGCGACATTTAAGTGTTATCATTTATTTAACTCCTTCAAATAATTCTTTACACTTGTTAGGATTATCCCACCAAGTAAATCCCTCATGGTAGAGATCAGGTGCTTTAACTACCTGACCGCAAGGGCATAAATTCATGTACCCTTTAGGGTAGTTATTTACTGTAGCCATAGGCTCAAAAATTCTATTAGTCATTAGTTAGACACTTTCCAATCTGTCCACATAGGTAGACGCTCAGGGTCAGTATCGTTATACCAACGCTCAATGTTATTTTCACACACTTCGCAGAATGTGAACTGGTCATCTCCATGATTAGAGATAGCAGATTTATTAGGTGTATGTGTTTTACATACTTCGATTATTACATTTGAATTCATTTGAATTCCTTTCTAGTTCAGAAACCTTTTCTGACTTTCTTTATACTAGTAAGTATAACAGGGGGGTCTGACATTTAGGGGGGTACAATACGGACATTACGGACAAAAGGGATTGTGATGTACATCATGTGGATAACTTGAGCGTGAATTAGGGGTGTGATGTGTATCATGTGGATAACCCCGATCCCTCGGGCCGTGTGATGCGAATCACATACTAGATACGGCGTGTCGTCTTGACTTTTTGACATTTCTCTGCTATACTTCTAGTATAAAGAAAGTTGAGAAAGGTTCTCAAACTGAAAGGAGTCCAAATGGACTATAACGAATACTATGATGAGATTTATCTAGAAATCTATGAGGAGTTTGGCGCTGAAAGCGTATCAGACCCAGCCTACGCTGAATCTCTAAAAAAGTGACCTAAATCACATAGCCTATACGGCGTGTCGACTTGATATTTCAGGGCATATGTGATACCCTTACAGGGTAAACAATTAAATAGTAAGACAAATCCTAGTGAGCCTCTGAGCCTACCAAATAAACCTAGCAATAGGGTGAGCGTAGCAAATAAGAGCAAATAACCTAGGTCAGCAAAAAGGCTAAAAGGTTTAGCCGAATTAAAAGAAAGGTTCACTAAATATGAACACTATATATAACGAAATAGCAGAAGAGTTTGGCTCATCTGCATTATCTATCAATAACCCTACTACCTATGCATTGACATTACGCCAATGCTACGAGTTAAACAATAAGTATGGTTTCGATAAGGCTAAGGTTATCATTGAGCGATACATGGCTCTATCTAAGGTAGGTAAATAAATGATTATCTATATATGCGACTCATGCGATACACTCGCTACAGTTATCCATGCGGATAACACAATAACAATTAACTCATGCAAATGTACTAAGGAGAATAAATAAATGATTAAAGCAACATTAACAAGTACATCAGGTACTACTAAAGAGATGAAATTCAATACTAAAGAACATCTATTAGAGTTCATTGAATTGTATAAGGCTACACTACATCAGGGCACAGCCGTGTGTATTGATGCACCATTGGTGGGCATACACTCTGGATGGATACAGGGTACTGGTACTAAAAAATAAATAAGATCAATTAAGGTAGTGCATCTATTATGGGCGCACTATTTTTTTTCTTTTTATTTTTAAATTATACGTATCATACATCTGAACAAGATTTTCAGATTTGTGGTAAAATGGATCCATGGGAATTTTAGACAATCTGGAAAATGCCTGGGACTTCCCAGAACCAGAGAACCTGGCTGTAAAATTATTTTCAGAAACTTGCTGTTCAGGATGTACTTGTCAGCGGGAGTCAAAGGCTATTCCAGAAACAGACGCTATGGGCAGAGAAATCTTCTGGCTAGACATAGGTCGTAAATCCGAGGGGGATCAATAATGTCAGACAACGAACTAACAACAGAACAACAAGCAATCATCATCGTAGAGAAACTATCTGCTGGTTTGAGAACACAGATCGCTAACGAAGTAG
>Ga0214921_10007299_pt1 | contig 14784 bp, 22 predicted proteins | sample LL1505_MetaG_FD_177992 | JGI IMG/M metagenome (GOLD analysis project Ga0214921, IMG submission 177992) | Freshwater microbial communities from Lake Lanier, Atlanta, Georgia, United States - LL-1505 | ecosystem: Environmental > Aquatic > Freshwater > Lake | place: USA: Georgia | collected... | reverse complement strand
GGGCTGCTGCATCATTTGCGGCTGCATCATAGGCTGTTGCATCATTTGCGGCTGCATCATGTGCTGTTGCATCATAGGCTGCTGCATCATGGGCTGTTGCATCATAGGCTGCTGCATCATGGGCTGTTGCATCATTTGCGGCTGCATCATGGGCTGTTGCATCATGGGCTGTTGCATCATGGGCTGTTGCATCATTTGCGGCTGCATCATGGTCTGCTGTTGAGGCACTGCTACAGGCGCAGATACTGCATTCACTATAGCCGCCTCCTCCTTAATAGCCTTTGCCGCTGCTTCGCCACAAATCTTTGTAAAACTTGTATCAATTGCCTGTTTAAGAACAGTCATAACGGCCTCACTTTCACCAGCCTTACATGCAGCAACTGCGGGCGGCGTTGCAAGAGCAATCTGTAAGGGAGCAGCAACAAGTCCCGCCTGTGTCTTCATTATATCAAGTGTCTGCTCCATAGCAATTCTTACCGCCCCAGATCCAGGAATTGTACTCGCCTTAAGTTTCACCGATATCTTATCCTTCATGGTATCAATTACCTTTTTGATGAACTCTGAGGGGTTATTACATAAAAGTTTAAAATTATCTTTAATTAAATCAACCAGTTTATCTTTGAAATCGGGACCCAAATAATCACAAAATCCCATTCTACTAAGTAGATGGGAAAGAACCGCAAACAGAGAGGCGGCCAAGTCTCCGCAGGTGCACCTCTGCAATATTTTGATCCGAAGTATCAACAACCGTCAGCCCCTGCTGGACAAAATGTAGGAAATCCAACTTCCGAACTTGTAGTGCGTCCGGGTCTATTACGGCAATCTGGTGGTTTTTATCCGAGTGTGATGGGCGGAGTAGTGCAGAATGCGGGACTTCTCTTTCCCGTGGCCGCTCGCCAAGGCATGAGTCTCTTCTCCAAGTATAAGAATAGCAATAACAGCAAGAAGACACGCAAGGCGCGGAAAGCCCGCAAGACACGGAAAGCACGTAAGCAAACACGAAGGGCGTAAATTTGAACTACCACCAGCGCAAATTAAAAACTAGACTATATGGAATTAGCGCAACGCGCCACTACAATTCGACGTATTGCTGAAGAGGGACTCTTGTATGATGAAGTACTGAGAAAGAAGCAACAGAATGCATGGAAGTCATGGGTCCTCTATGTGGGAGGTGGTACAGTTCTCATTCTCTCTGTTCTCTCATCGATGTACATGACACATGATATGATTCGCAGCGCACTGATCAGTGCGTATACACGGTCCGAAAAGACACAAGATGTTATCACATCTTCTTTCTTCTCACTCTCAAGTCTCGGTCTCATTCCACAGCCAATTGACCAACCCTTTCTACCCGAATCCATTGCCCTTAAGACACTTGAACTGCAGGAGGCATATAGTAAAACAAATGTCGCACAGACAAATACGACCAGTCTGCAAGTGGAACTTCAACGTCTTGAAATCCTACAAGCCTCCGTTCAACAGATGGTCTCTATTGCCGAGCAGGTGGCCAAACTTACATCGCAACATTTCTCTCTTCATTCAATTCATGCCCAACTTCCAATCATTCTTGCCGCAGCCGCCAAAAATGCTTCCTCTCTACACAGGAATCTCTGCACAGTCTCCTTTGGTAGAGAAATCTGTAAAGAGGCAAGTATCGAGTATCAGCGATCCTTAACTCACCATACATCACTTCAGTCACAGGTGCGGCGCTTGAATACAACTGAGGGTACACTTGAAGTTCTCTATGAGCGAGGCATTCTTTCAGCCTATCCTCAACTTATCGCCAATAAGAACTGGATAGAGAAATGGTATCACCAGAATCTAACAAATGAAATTCCTTACGATACACTAAGTATTACGTATCTTGAGTTCATTCATACATTTATGAAGCGTGCTATGAATGGGCACATCATCGGGACAGATCTTGATACTCCTTTGGCTCGCGAATCACAGACATATCTTACATCTCAGGTGTTTTATCGATACCTCATACTCATCAAGACACTTGTTACAATGAATGCCGATGGAAAACGCCTCATTCTCGACAGTTATCAACACACTCATGATCAGGATGCAAGAAATTCTCAGTATACACGTGCAAAAGCACAGGTAGACTCAGACTTGGCAGCATGTGAATCTCAAACAACATTGTTATGTAGGACTCTAATTGAAAAGCGTGGTCAAGTGATTACATGGGTTCATAATATCGAACGATTTCAACTTCCTCTTCCAGCAAACTTTCTCAAAGATGCCTATCAAGCACTTCTTACAAGTGAAATTACAACCATAATCACAATTCGCGACTTCAGGCGTTTTCAACGAATCCATGAATTCAAGAAGAATCCCAGTGCGGCCTTTCTGATTCTCACATCCGCCATCGGAATTGCGGCCTTCATTGTGGCAAAACTTCTGCTCTTTGATCTTCCGTATACCTATATTCGCTTGCTCATTCTACCTGCTGAATACATGACCGAGCGCATTCAGTATTCAATTGATAGCCTCCGTGAAAAGCGACTTATGCTTACCGGGAGCCAATCCCTGCACCTTCTGGACGCAGTTTCAAGCGCGGAAAATATACGCACTACGCCTAAAGGTGAGGCGGCTCCATTGAATAGAATTGAGAATGTCCCTAGTAGCAAGGCAAAACCAGAACGGAAATCTCTTCGAAATCAAAACCGTTCAGAGCGGTGCCTTCAGGACACTGATCGAAGCACTGAAGGAGATTCTCACGGAGGCGAATCTTGAGTTTGACAGCCAGGGTGTGAAGGTAATTTCAGTCGACGAGACTCATACGGTCCTTGTCTATCTGCGTCTCCACAGTGACCGTTTTGAGACATATTTTTGCCCTGCAAAGTATGTTCTCGGTGTGAACATGATTTACCTGTTCAAACTGATTAAGACGATGGGCAACAACGACAGCCTGACGCTCTATCTGCCTGCGGCCAATCCAAACAAACTCGGCATCCGTATGGAGAACTCGGACCAGGCGCGCACGACGAACTATTTCCTGAAACTGTTCGATACAGATGTTGAGGATATCCAGATTCCGAGCCTGAACTTTACCAGTATCATCCACATGCCGTCGACGGATATCCAGAAGATCTGTCGCGATATGAATGCGCTCGGTGAGAAACTTGATGTGGAGATCACGTCGTCTGGCTCGGATCTCACCTTCAAGTGCGTCGGCGACTTCGCTGAACAGGAGACCGTAATCACGGAGAATAATAGCACGATGAAGGTGCAGAAGACGGCGGGCTCCAGTGAAATTGTTCAGGGCATTTTCCAGTTGAAGCACCTGGTGCTCTTTACAAAGTGCACGAGTCTCTGTCCCAGCATTGAACTCTATTTGAAGAATGACTATCCTCTCATCCTGCGCTACACGGTAGCGAATCTGGGTGAGGTGAAGTTGGTCTTAGCACCGATGAAGAATAAGCAGACGTAAACGTCGAAACAGACGTAAACGTCGAAACAGACGTAAACGTCGAAACAGATGTAAACTACGATGGGTCCTCAACAACAGTAAATTCGGTCGGATTCCTTGTACACATATATCGCCTTCTTGAAAGTTCTTCTGTTTTATCAGTTAGTTGATTTATGCTATGGTGAAACTTGCATATACATAAGGAATGTAGAAATATAAAGACACTCAGTCCAAGTCCAACGCCGACCACGACATCCATGTATTAATATCTGAGACAACAAACAAAAAATGTATCCGCAATCAGTGCACCAATACAAAAAAGATAGAGTATCTTTTCTTCATTGGTCAGTGCAGCCACCCTACTTTTCCGATAAAAATAGACAACCAGCCATAAGAAAAAAGGGATTGCAAGAATATCTCCAAGGTGCGGAAGAGTCATTCTATTAAATCTTTCCAGAATACTCCTCGACAAATCCATCCCAGCCATTTACAGCAATTGCACGCATCTTATGAAAGACGTAGAACATAATCGTACCTGAATAGTCATTATACAATGCCAAATTATCCAGAACTGTATTCATGGGAGTATATCCCTCAGGTCCCGTAAAATCCCTGAAGGTATCATCATTCATTTCCTTCAACATCTTCCAGGAACCATCTACACGCTCCATTGCCTTGTAGGCATCCTCAAGATACTCACGATTATAAGCCTTCTTTACGAAACTGAAATTGCCGGCAGACATTTAGTATGTAGTATTTGTAATATCACATACTAAAAAATACTTTCAAATTTTTTTTCTACATCTTCTTCTCCACATGCGGCATATAACGAACCTCTGCGATGCTCACGCGCTTATCTAACACCGCAAGCCCATTCTGTGAACTGAAGCGTGCAGCATCCTTATTCCAGAGTTTAATCACATGAAATCCCTTCTTTGGGCTGATTGTAATTCCCTGAATACAATCGTCCTTCTCCGTGACTGAACCGAGCATACAGCCAAGCGTATACCTATGAAAGATATCAATTGAATCTGCCGCTCCTACACAGAGACTATAACTACCTCCCTTAATATTCTGGTGATTCTCCCAAAGCGGAGGTACTGATGCGCGCATCCAGAAGAACATACCGCGTGACCATTTTGTATCATCAAGTACATTAATAAGTGCCAAGTATTCAGACCATGTGCTTACAGTTGCTAGATTCTTAAAAGTGTCAATTGACCACTTTTTCTCAGCGGGCGAATGGAAATATAATGTCCATGGGCCTGTGGGAATTGTTTCTGTTATCTCCATACTTCAATATAGTATGGTATTTACTTTAACCCAAATCAATTTTACGAACGACATAAGTAAGTTTCCAAAATACCCTTTTCTTTTAGTTCGTCAAACTGTTTGCATATGTCTTGTACAAACTCACGTTTACATTTATAACTTCCTGTAAATTGTTCTTCATAGTCATACTGATCCCTATCCATATGGGGTCCCAATGAATAGACATTTCCAGGACCATGTGATTTCCAAGTTCCAGGAAGATCTTTATACTCCCAGTGGTATATTTTCTTGCCTTCACAGAATTTATAGTAGAGGAAGACTACGCTCTTTTCCATCTACGAAGTCTGCCGATTAATGTTTAATCCACCGCCTCCATATCAAGTTCCTCAAGAGGATGCTGAGCAATAATAGGTGAAATAGGTGCAACTACAGGGACAGCAACGGGTGCAGGCAGCCTCTGAAGACGCACCGTTACCTCGTTAAGAGAGTCCCATCGCTGCTTCTCACTAAAACTATCTGACCAGATATCAAACTCCTGCTCCTCGCCTTCGGGTGTTGATACACGGAGAACAAACTCCATATTCGTATCAAGATAAATTCCATTGACAAGTGACCAGACACCCATCCAAACTCCAAGGCTCGGGGCGTACTGCTCACCCTTCCAGTAGGTTGTATCAAAAAAGGAAGTGAGGTTATATAGGCAGATATGACCGTGATAGAGTTCGGCAGTTACAAAAGAGAGAGTGCGCGCGGGCCGTGTAGAATCAATAATGATCGTATTGGTATCCTTATTATAGATACAGACGACCTTTGAAGAACCGGGCTTCCTGTTCTCATAATTCTGCTCATACACAGGTGTATTAGAGCCTTGGAAAAAAACATAGTTCTCAGCACAGGCACTATTTACTAGAAAGCGCGTAGTCTTTGAAGTCTGATGATAGGTTACAATAGATGCATTTACTATCCAGGCATACACAGCAAAAAAGAGTTGCGTCCAATTAATCGCCTGAAGGCTTTGTAGCATTTCTAAACCCTTAACTGCCGCGATAGTTTAGGTGGTTTTTCTACAACCAATGGTACTTATCGAAGTTGAAGGTGGAACATTTCTTACAGATGCGGGTAATGTAGGAGGAGGGGCCCTTGGTGTACATGCAGGTGGGGTTGATTCTACACAAGTGGGCTCGCTCTCTTCACAGGATTCCTTCTGTTGCACCGCAGTAACAATGGTCGGCCCTGATAACCAGATCATAAAGAGTCCAAGAAGAATAAAGAGAAATGGTATACTCAGTAAAATCCAGGCAGCCATGTCACCCACAGACTGACAGATAAAATTCAGACCGAGTACACAAAAAAAGCCGCCCAGTGCATGAAATGGCACAGATCTATATTTTCCTTTTGCTAAATCAATTAGTACAATGGCTGTAAAAAGGGCGGCCGTTGTAATTGCTGCGGGACAGAATGTCATTCTACTAGATTAGGCGATTTTTACAAGCTTGTTATTCGTTTCATCATACTCGGCAAAGGGCTCATCCTCGGGAGCATCATCGATAATGCGATACACCTTATTGTACTGGTCCTTGTAGTAGGTCTTTCCCTTCCAGATAAACTCCGCCAGTTCAAGAGCATCCTCCTCGTCAACCAATTCCTCCTCAGCCTCCTCCTCAACCACCTCCTCTTCAACGACCTCTTCCTCGACCTCCTCTTCATCATCAATTCCACCCTGCGCAGCAACAGCCTCGCCATAGGCAACTTCATCATCAACCTCCTCCTCCACATTCAGATGACTAGCCGCCTCAATGATGCGGGCACGATTTAGACTATCAAATACAGTCATCGGCTTCTCCTCAAGTAAAACCGTATGTTGTCGCTGAATAGTCGGAACAATTACACTATTTGCAGAGGTCGGGCCAAGAATTGGCGATGGCATATTCTCACGCTTCATAAGTAGACCCTCAAGACCACCTGAACGAATTTGTGGAGCCGGCGTCTCAAATACACTCGTTGGGGCACCTCGTGCCTCAAGGAGAGCAATCCTTGCCTCCAAATTCTTAACAGCGTCTGTTGAATCCTGTGACTTGAGAAGATAGAGCATCTGTCGCTCGGCCGTATTCAACTTCTCATTCAGATCTGCGCGCAACTGGCTAAATACAGTGGTAATGAGTTCCATGGATATTCTTTTGTAGTGAACTCAGGCCACGCCATAAAATCAAATTTTTGACCCACTCACTTTACCAGGATACCATTTCCGCGAATATTAATCGTCATACATGCATCAAGAGTTGATTCGCGATCCTTCAGAGGCTTAGTGCGCTTCAAGCGGAGACCCTCCTCTGCCTTTGAAATCCTCTCGGTCATAATACCATTTGGTGTATTACGAATATTCGTGTCATAAAAATCAATCGGCTTTGTATCCATAGTGCCCAAGATGCTCACTACAGGAGGCATCTGAATATCAATACGAACTGTCTTATTATGTAGAGTATTGCGAAACTGCTCGATATTCATGGGTCCTCCAAACTTCTTCAAACTCTCGCGAGGAGGTGCCGGATAAATACGGCCCTCATACCACTCAGAATAGAGGCGGTGAAGAAGCGCCATGCGCTCCCAGCGTACATGTGGGTCGAGCGTTTCATTCAGAAGAAATGACACAGCACACTCGGGGCAACAGAAGTTGCCATACACCTTGTACGTACCCTTCTCTTCACGCTCAGGAATCACAATAGGCTGACCAGTAAAACACTCGGTGCACCAAAAGCAGGCGATATCCACCTTCTCGGGCAGCAACTTCGCCTCAGATGAATCTCTGTAGGCAACCATCAAACTGCATCGGTAGAACGGTTGAAGAGGCTTCGTATCATCATCTTCGCCCTCAACCTTCTTTACAAGATGCTGGGGATTTCCAAGGGGATCCGCAATAGGTACAGGCTTTCCAGATGTCTTCGTAGGTGCTGCGGGAAGCATGGATTCAATTTCGAAAGGGGCGCGATTTGCTGCGAAAAGATTCCCATCGGTCATGTCATATGGCTCAGGCTGCTTAGGAGGATTCGGGTCATATTGAAAGGTAGAATCACTAAAATTCACTTCATTGCTGCGAATGTGAAGATGTGCAATCAGGCTGCGACGCGGTTCAACGGGCTGAAAATCACCTTCAATTCCATCAGGCGTCACAAGTGCAACAACCTGGACCTCCTTCTTTGACTTCTTCTTTGCTTTCAGCACAGGAATCGGCTCTGGTACTGATTCAACTACAGGCTCAACGAGAGGGGTCTTCTTACGTGGCGGCATTTCTAAATTTTTTACGCGTTCGGACCTTTAGGCTTGTTTGCCAATCTGGGCTTAGAGAAAGTGAACGAAATCATTTTAATGGCATCCATTCCGTACGATGCACTCTTTAATGAAATGATTCAGAATCCTGAAAAGATGCGGCATTGCCTTTTTGTTGGACCACCTGGCTCAGGAAAAACAAGTGCAGCACAGGAATTCTGTCGCCGATGGATTGGACCTTCATCCACTTGGATTGGCCGTGTACTCTTTCTCAATGCATCCGACGAGCGCAGTCTCGAGGCCGTGCGGACAAAAGTCTATCCCTTTGTTCGCTCAACGCTGACAACCATTTTTCAATTTGAGTCCAAATCAGATGCAAAGGTCATCGTTTTTGATGAGGCTGAAACTCTAACTGAACAGGCTCAACTTTCACTCCGTCCTCTTCTAAATATGGTGGCAAAGAAAGTCTGTTTGCTCTTTCTCTGTAATAGCAGCAGTCGTCTTCATGTCTCACTCATTAATCGTTTCTGTATTCTACCCTTTTATCCTCCACCCCCTGCAATTTATCTACAGCGTGTCAGAAAAATCATTGGAAACCAGGCAATTGATATTTCACCCATTGATGCCCTCTACACACGTTCAGACCTACGCTCCTTTCTCTTTCATCCTACACGCGGCTCCATTCACACAAAATTTATTTTCAAGTTGCTCCACTGCCCCCTACATGAAGTTCAATCAATTATCGAACGGGAAGCCAAGAATATTTTTCTCAAGGAGATTGCTGGCCTGATTTTCTTTACATTTCTCAGCCTCGGTATTGCAACAAGTGCCGATCTTGTAAAAATTATTCTCATTGGTAATGCCGATGTTCTTCGCGTTATGCCAGAAAGCCAGTGGTTTCAAATGCTTGCGGATTGGATAATTGAAATGCGTCAAAAATTTGATTCTTGCATTTAAACCCCCTAATAGGAAAAATGGATCGTTCTAACCTGAAAATCAGCCCCTATCGCATCTCTACGATGGTAATCACAGGAAACTTTGGTACTCCTGTAAACCTACAGAATCTATTCCAACAGTTGCCTGGGCTACTGATTCCAATTGGCTATCCCGCCGCAGGTATCCTCAAGATGGAGCACCGTGAGTCGGTTGTAGGTGCGAGTGCACGCGATGTTCTCACTCATCGCCGCGTTGCCTCAAAGACCTTCTTCAATCAGTCAACTCTAGTCATTCGTCAACCGTATGGTGACGGTTGGAAGGAGGCAAATCTAAAGATGTTCGCCAATGGCGGATTTCAGATGACAGGAATTCCAACGGAGGCATTTGCACGAGCAACAATTGAATGGCTACTTTCTCATTTGACAGCCCACTTGAAGACCCCTGTTTGGACGGGACAGGCGACCTTGAAGGAGTGTAATATTCAGTTACTCAATAGCGACTACAGTGTAAATGCAACGATTCTGCGGAATAAACTGCATAAGCTTCTAACACAGAACTATCGTCTCTTCAGCACCTATGAATCAACAATTTATCAGGGTGTAAATACCAAGTATTATTACAATGAATCGCGCAAGCCTGGCTTGGCACCTGGCATCTGCCATTGTACGGAGCGCTGCTCGGGTCAGGGTACAGGCAAGGAGAATGGACAGTGTAAGAAGATTACAATCAGCGCGTTTCAGACGGGAAGTATTATCATTACGGGAGCCCGTTTCCTCAAGCAAATTGACGAGGCCTATGAATATTTCAATCAGATTCTGAGTGAGAATTGTGCTGATATTCTTCAACCGATACCCGTCGCGTAAAAAATGAATCTTCTGTTTCCTTTTTAACTACAGATTTCAACTCCGGATGTCAGCCCCTACTGCGCCCTCTACTGCACCTGCTGCTCCCGCTGCTGCCTCTACGGAGGTTCTCCCGTCTGTTGCCGTGCTCCAGCACGCCGCCCGTCTGGCTATCCAGCAGGATAAGCCGATCCTCCTGGACTACTATGTTGAAACCGCGACTGGCAAGGCCTTTATGGGTGAGGACCAGGAGACCAAGGAGCGCATGCTCGTGAAGTCGGCCGATGAGTTCACCAGCCTAATCCAGAAGGTCTACAAGGTTACTGAGGACTTTATCATCATCACGGAGAATTCCATCTACGTGGCGAATAGTAAGATCCAGAAGCGTCGCATCCAGGCTGCATCTATGCGCAACGCTGTCGAGGAACTGGAGGCGTAAATTTGATAAATACGTCACACATCTACATAAGTAAAAATGTCACTTGAACCCGACTCAGCCATTCAACCTGGCCAAGCCTATAAACCGATCTGTCTTGGAGTTTTAGGAAAACGCGAAGACATCTCCCGTACTGACTTTCATGAGCGTGTGCTAAATCCACTCATGGAACTCATTGGAAAAGTACCTGATATTGTATACATGTCGAATGACGGAACTACATCATCCTTCGTGAATCTCTGGGCCGATAAATGCGGTATCCGTAATGAAACGGTAATGGCCGATTGGCGCCGACTCGGTCGGCGTGCAGTTGTTATGCGTGATGCACGTATTGTTAAAGAAGCGAGTTACCTCTTGTTATTTGAACAGCCTAGGTCCGAGTATATCTCAAAAATCGGACTTAGGGAATTGAAGAAGGGAAAGAAAGTCTTTAGTATTACACCGGGAAAGGACTGGGAACTACAAGAATGGGAGGCCTCAGGCTCTTGTGAAATTAAATAACTTACGCGGCTGTCTCTTTTTGAGTCCCGGGCTTCAGTCCGCGTTCACAAATGAGATAGAGGGACAGAGCCGTCAGAAGCGCAAGTGCGCCCACGAAGAGATTCGGTAAAAGCATCAGGACCCGAACCAGTACGGGACCCTTTATCGTGAAAGCTGTGACAACTGATGTGAAAACCGCGAGAACCATTACGGTCACAACGAGCCAATAATAAAAATAAAGATAATCGCAGATAAAACGGCTGGAGACACCCTGCATAAACTTCGGCTCGGCGGAGGACATTTCTACCCGATGTATAGTTTTTTTATGAGCCTAATGTAGAAATGCCTGTGTCGAGAAAGAACCGCAATAGCCGTAAGAATCGCAAGAATTCCCGCCGCAACCGTCGCAATAACCGCATGTATGGTGGTGCGTCTCTAATGCTCTCTCCCATGGGTGTCAATGATTCCCTGGCGGGAAGTTCCCCCTCGCAGATGAATATTGCGCAGGGTGAACAGTACGGAGCCTTTCACGCCAAGCAGCATGGTGGCATGGCTGCGTACCCCATGAGCGTTGTTGACAGCCTGCTCCCGAGCGACATGGCAGCCTCTGCCCGTGTCACTCCGCTTAATAATGATATTAACGAGGTGAAGGGCCTGCGTGACCCTGGGCAAGAGGCGCAGATGGGAGGACGTCGTCGCATGACACGTCGCAATGCACGCACTCTGCGCCGCATGGTTCGCCGTGACCGTCGTGTGATGCGCCGTGCTACTCGCCGCGATAAGCGCAACAGCCGTCGTGCAAGCCGCAAGTCCAAGCGCAATAGCCGTGGCCGCTTCATGCGTGGTGGCGCTGTTCAGCCGGCCCTTGACCTCGCTGCCTCCGCGGATGCGCCTGGCATGCTCCTCGATGCGGGTGCCGAGGCCCGTGCCGTGCGTGGCATGAATCCCGAGTGGTCTCTTGCGCCGAACCCGAACTCGTTCGCCCCGCGTGTTTAGGCAACAGTTGTAAGTATACTGCGAAGTAATACACTATGCTTTTGAACAGCCGCAAGTTCAACAGCCTCTAAACGAACCAGAAGAGTGATATGAGCATCCCCCTTCCGATTTGTTCCGCGAATAGGCATACCCGCATCCTTTACAATAAGCACCTGTCCATTGATACTTCCAGGAGGAACGATGATTTCACAGCCATCAGGGAATCCAGGATGATTTCCGATCTTCTTGGTGCTGCCTAGCAGTGAATCTGTAAGAGTAATACCAAGGTTCGCTGCAAGAGTTACACCATCACGCTTCCAAGGAATCTCTTCATCTGCCTGGCTGACCTGAATGTGCACATCGCCGGCCTCGGCAAAGTCCTGATGATCAGAACAGGCTCCACCAAAAATGAGTTTTTCACCGACGCGTAGACCAGGCTCAATGGTAACATCGAGAATATTCTCCTCACTCGTGAAGCACTTGCCATTACAGGCTCCGCAAGTTGGTCCATTCATATGCCCCTTTCCAGCACATGCGCCGCACGGCATCTGAGACTGCATAATCATACCAGGACCCATCTGAATCTGAACCATTGTCATACCCATGCCGTGGCACTTATCACATGGTGTGCTACTTACAAAGCCATCGCCGTGGCATGACCTGCAGAAACGCTGACGCTCGAAATTAATCTTGAGGAGTTTGCCCTTGTAGAAATCGGCAAGAGGGAGATGAATCTCATGCACCTTGGGTGGAGCCTTTCCGCGTCGGCGCGTAGAAGGGGGGCCAGGTGGTGGTCCACCGCGCATTCCGAAAGGGCCTCCACCTCCCCCCATACCAGGCATACCACCTCCAAACATGCCACCAAACATGGCTCCGATATCGAAAGGAAAGCCACCAGGATGTCCTTCACCATGACTACCTGGGCCACCAGCCCCTTGCTCACCAGGAACCTGTCCCGTCTGATTGTAGAAATTCCGCTTTTCATCATCACTCAGAACATCATATGCACGCTGAATCTGCTTGAACTTCTCCGCATCACCACCCTTATCAGGATGATGCGTCTTTGCAAGATTGAAATACGCTTTCTTGATGTCACGAGAGTCAGCCCCCTTATCGACTCCGAGAACCTCATAGAGTTCCATTCTTATTGTTTCAGTGAACTATAGGTTTAAACCATGTAAACAATCAGACTAAATAGATGACAGCCAAGTGGGCAAAAGAATACTTGGATGAACTGAAGGAGGATCCAAAAATCCAAATCCTACATACGGCAAAAGGAGCCGCTGCAATGAATTCTATAAAACAAGCCCTCTTTCCCTACGATGAAGTGGGGGCTAACAAATGGGCTACTCAGATAACACCTTCGCAAAAGCGCACTGCGCATCTGATTGTCTATTCGCAACTCAAGCGCATTAAAAAGGTAATTGTCTTCAAACTGCTGCTTGGTACAAAAGAGACAGGTTCATCACCAGGTCAACAGTTAACCTATGAAAAGGGAATGAAACTGATTGAATCACTCGGCATCAAGGTCTAAGCAACACTCACAAATACCAAAACAGATGCAGACAAGTTGTCTGAACTGTTCGGATATTGTTGCGACTCTTAATAAAATCGAGTCAGATCCGCCACACCTCTTTTTTAGTGGAACCTACGGATCTGGTAAAACAACTCTCGCAACCGATTTTCTCACCCACTATTTTACTACGCGTGGAGTTAAGTTTGAGGATCCAAACTGGTGTCTACAGATTCGCTCCGACCAGGACCGCGGAATTCACCGTATCCGTGAAACTATTACAGAATTTGTTCGCCGTGTCTCAGTAAAACCCGGTGTCTACCGATGGATCTTCATTGATGATGCCGATTCTCTTCCCGTTCTTAGTCAACAGGCGTTACGCAGGCCTATGGAGACATATGCCCATACAACTCGTTTCCTCTTCTGTAGTCGCTACATCAGTGATATTATCCCTGCTCTCCGTTCTCGTTGCCTACATATTGAATGTATGCCTCTCTTAAGCATGGATGTATGGGATCTTCTCAAAAAACAACTTTCACTTCCTGATGATCCGCAAGAGAAACAGGAACTGTTGATGCGGTGTCCTACAATTGACCAACTCAAACTCTACGCTCCTCTCTGGCAGTATATGCATGAGAAGACCGCTTCTCTCAATGTCACCCTATATCCCGACAAGGACCCCTTCTATAATCAAACACTGCGTGCAGTCTTAAAGAATGATACGGACGCAATTGTGAAGGCCGTCCTTGAACTGTACGGCAGAGGTCATTCTTTTGAAGACTGTCTCTTTATTCTGAGCGAGCGTGCTCAGCAGTGTCTCGTCTTCAAACCTGATGAATTCCAGAAAATCCAACGGTTTTTCATTCAGGGATGGATTTATACAACGCAAGGACGCACCGGTTTTTTGGACCTTCTAGATTTGTTTTTGTCAAGAAGGTGGGAGAATGTCCCAAGAGATAAAACATCTATTCCGCAAGAGGCCAACGCTTGAACTTGTAGAGCAGATACTTCAAGCACTCCATTTTACAGGGATGGACGATGGTCGCACTTTCCAGAAGGTTGACGTCGATCTTGCAGCTTTTGAAGAGATGCTTCCACTTTTAGAACCGTATTATCTTCCATGTAAGGCTAAACTTTTTTTGTATGACTTTACACAAGCCAAGGCAATTACTGTTATTCGCCATCTTCTTCGTGCACAAGGATACAAACTCCGTGCGCATGAAAAAGTGAGTCAGGGCGTTAAACAGACGCTCTATCAAATTGAGAGGGATGCATGGGCACCACTTGCAGGGTCAATGGATGTGACTTTTGCTTAACGACTGAGGCTGCGGCAGGGAGAGTTCCTTAACGACTGAGGCTGTGGCGAAAGAGTTCCTTAACGACTGAGGCTGCGCCGAAAGAGTTCCTTAACGACTGAGGCTGCGCCGAAAGAGTTCCTTAACGACTGAGGCTGCGCCGAAAGAGTTCCTTAACGACTGAGGCTGCGCCGAAAGAGTTCCTTAACGACTGAGGCTGCGCCGAAAGAGTTCCTTAACGACTGAGGCTGCGCCGAAAGAGTTCCTTAACGACTGAGGCTGCGCCGAAAGAGTTCCTTAACGACTGAGGCTGCGCCGAAAGAGTTCCTTAACGACTGAGGCTGCGCCGA
>Ga0214921_10007296_pt1 | contig 14793 bp, 17 predicted proteins | sample LL1505_MetaG_FD_177992 | JGI IMG/M metagenome (GOLD analysis project Ga0214921, IMG submission 177992) | Freshwater microbial communities from Lake Lanier, Atlanta, Georgia, United States - LL-1505 | ecosystem: Environmental > Aquatic > Freshwater > Lake | place: USA: Georgia | collected... | reverse complement strand
AAAAGCACCAAGTATTTCAACCCAGTCGCAAAAACACGAGTTGCACCAAAATCAAAACATGAACGCATTGACATCACCCTAGTGCAAAATGTTACGATTGAAGACCAAATAAAAGCATTCAAATTATTCGGTTTTCAAGGTCATGTAGGTGGTGCAAAAAAAGACGACGAAGATTCCAAACGCGAAGAGCTCCTCGAAACATTGAAAAGTATTCTTTATAACACACAAACTCTCTCCATCTTCGTCCATTTAATGTTGGAACGAATGAGTATATCATTCAGTTACCACGACATTCAAGGAGCTTGTCAACAGTTGAAGACTTGGGCGACAGATTATGACTGTAAATCATACAATTTACCTTCTAGCTGGTATCACGACTCCAAATGGGCTAAGCTTAGATACGTATATGGCGCAAGTAGATTTGACAATATGACAGTGACAGACGGACAATTAAACAGTGATATTATGAGCACCATGTTGAAAGCACAATCTTATAAAAAATAAATATTAGTTTACAATACAATTCACAAGTAAAAACAGACAAAAAATACAAAAAGAAAAAAATACCCCACCCGTTTATTTTTTATGAAACCATTATTTACAATTTATTACTATTTATTATATTTATATAAGTTCACCTACAAGTTGTTGCATCGGTTTGAATGGTGTTGAATCACAAACTCCCTTTATATTTGGCATTTTTGTATATTTTTCGTTTACTTGATTGTTATGAGAGACATTGACTATAAAATTATAATTTGCATATACAAGTTTTTGTTCTTTTAATGATTCATATATTTTCAAACTATTTTCATAAGTAATTGTCTCAAATTTTTTTATCACACCCGAACTTTCTAAATAAGGTGTTAGATTCAGTAAAATATTAATAGGAATAATATGCAGATTCGGCATAGACCACTTCATATGACAAATCTCTCCTGTCAACTGTTCCCAATAATTATTTTTATTTTGAAAATAATTAGTGATGCAAAATTTCACAGGAAATATTATATAAGGCGCGTTGTTTTTCAACAATACAATATCACATTTTTTTTTACCAGATGAATTGATTGAGGGAACATCTAATTCGCATTTTATCGTATATTCTGGTTTATCTACAATGAGTTGTTTGAGTTCTTCCACAAAATACGCATGGAGAATATCGACTTTTTTGGAACTTCTTGCGCCATGTGTAAAATACGTTTGGATAACAGTTTTGATATTTTCAATAAATAGTAATTCTTTTGACATGCGCTTTAAATTTGAAGTAAAACATTATTTACAAATCATTTTTATTTTTTATTATGTTTTATTATAAATGACCTCGTTTCTCTCCTCGCTGTTTAATAAAAATACACAAGCTTCTGCGAATGTCCCAACAAAAACTCCTGAACTACTAAAAGATAATGATACTATATATCACCACAGCCAGTCATTGGCACCGTTTACAGCACAAATAAAATATTGTCGTGTCAACTCACCTCCCACAGACACAACTACAAATAAAAACTATTTTGTAGTCAATGGAAACAATTACAAAAAAATTTCAAAAGAAGAGGTTGAAAGATATTTACAGGAAAATGAAAAAGTAGTTACAAGATGTGTTTCTGCTGCCGCAGCTGGTGGAAGAACCAGGAGAAGAAAAATACGTCGCGTTAAAACTAAAAGAAATAAAAATAAGAATCGTAAAACAAAAAGACATAAATAAAAATTGATTTGTCTATAAATACCCAACACAAATCCAAATCCAAATACAAATCAAAGACAACACTAATGACGCAATCTCAACAGCCTCTTTACTTTCAAGTTTTCTTTCACAAAAAAGATGTAGATAAAAAAGATATTGCACGATATTTACAAGTTGTATTCAAAACATTATCTTTTGGAGATGTTGAAAAAATCCATGTTTCTACACACACCTGGTTTGACACACCGCCACAAAATAGAGAAAATGTCGTATACAAAGCACACGTATTCATGAGTTCGTGGCATAATACTCTACAAAACGAACACCGACAACGACAACTTGTGAAGAAAAAAAAAATGGTAGAATTCTACAATAGCGACACTCCCATCATATGTTATTTACCAGAGGTGCAGGAAAAACATTTGATGAATAAAAACTGTGTAAAACGGGAATACTGTGGAGAGTATACCGAAATAAAAACAGAAAAAATCAAACGCGAATCAGAAATTCAATGTCAACGTTGGTTTAATGGAGAAGTGATATATGATAATAATCATTCGTTATATGAATAAATAAAATATTTCCACTAAATATATGAGTAATTTATTAGACAATGTAGCAATAGAAATAATAGATTCATCTGGCGCAATAAATCAACACACAAAAAGAAATAGACCAGCGGTAACATTATCATCCGATCACGAACATCCATACGATAAATTATATGAATACAATGACAGAATATCAGACATTGATAAAATTCTTATTCGCATGCGTAAAAACTGTGTCTATCTAAGTATATATCACAATAGACGCTATCATTATTACAAAAATATTCTTTTTTGTATATTTAGCATTCCACTTATTATATTAAGTGCACTCAACTCTTTTTTTGCGGTTGGGACTCAAATATATTTTCAACAAGAAACAATTTCTCTCGTCAATGCGATTATATCTCTCTTTTGTGGAATATTAACAAGCGTCGAACTATTGTGGCAACTCAAAGAGAGAACACAACGGGAACTATTATCACACAAAGATTTTTATAAACTAAGTTTAGACATATTTAGATTTCTTCAATTGGATGCAGCAAATAGAGAGAAAGAGGAAAAACAATTTTTGTCTGAAACATACAGCATTTATCAAAAATATATAGAAACAGGTAATGCTGTAAATGTATATCGCCGCGGATTTTTGGATGAATTGGAATATATAAATGACGCAGACAAGTCACATATTACCATATTCCTGAAAGAAAAAATAGAAGAAGATTTGAATTCATATTGGTGCAGTAGTTGTTGTCTTTGATTTTTTTTTATTTGTATATTATACAATACAATTGATTTATAAATTATGCAGCAGCCACCTGGAACACCCCAACAAGGTGATGATGATGATGATAATGAAGAACAAAGAAATCTAAGACCCGACTTGAATTTCAATTCGAGAATCATTGGGCTAGCAATCGATTCTCAGGGATTGACAAACGCGAGAAATGGTATCATACGCAAAATTATTCATGAAGAAATAGAACCAAATTTAATGCAAAAAATTCACATAATAAACACTGAATTTATGAAACCGAATAACGAAGAAGAAAAAAGGTTATTTCTTGTGATTTTGTATTGGGATTTGATTTTCTGGGATAAACATTGGAAAACGAGGAGTATTGAAGAGACAAATCCTATTCTTGTAACTAGAATAGAAGAACATAATATATCCGTGAATGAAGTGATTGCTAGTATTGATAATTTTATTCAATCCGAACATTCCTCACCTCAAATTTTACAGTCACTACAACAAGATCGTGCACGAGCACTCGCAACAAGAATTGATAGTGTGAATTTTTTCGATAATTATTTGAAACCTTTATTACAGAGAAGTTTCCCTTATTTACGACAGGTTTATCATTTGAACGAGCCGCTATTACAAACAATAATGACTGAAACAAAAACAATAATGACTGAAATACAAATACCACCACCAAATCAAGCAGGTGGATTAAGTAAACGAAAACTGCGAAAAACTAAAACTAAACTACGTAAGGTACAAAAACAAAAAAGAACAAAAAAGAAAAGAAAGAAAACAAAAGGAGGTATGGAACGGAGAGATATGAAAAATAGAGAATGGGATGAAAGAGCACATCTAAGTCAATTACTTAGAGGTCCAGTAAGACCCCCTACCGACAAAGAATATGATGCAGAAGTTGCATATTTTTATGAAAAACTTATGAAAGAAAAAAAAATAAACCCACATATTACAGAAGAATATATTGACAAAGAGATAAGTGATTTACTTGACAGTCAATACAACGAAAAACCTCTTAGTAGTGATGAAAAAAAAGATATAATGGTTATTTTAGAAAATTGGTATAAAAGTAAAGTAAAAAATCCCCGTAAATAATTTAAAAAAAATTGAAACAATAAAACCGTACAAAAATCAACTACAACTACACCAAAACAATCAACCAAAACAATGGCATCCGCTACTTCAACTACTATCGCAACCAATTTTGCAATCGAGAGAATGAGGATGATGAGTGTATCACCTGAAAATCTGTTTCGAAGAGAAACTCATTTATATTCTAGATTCGATACAGACGGTATTCCTACGCATGACGCGGTAGGAAATGAACTTAGTAAAGGCGAAGTAAAGAGGCTGAAAAAAATGTGGTTGTCACATAAAAAACTTGTTGAAAATGACGACGACATTTCAATTCTCACCGAAGAATCTATTGACGATGACGATAATTCAGGTTCAATTCTAAATGAAGAATCATTATCAACAGCATTATATTTAAGAACACTTGAAGTATGTATAGCACAAACATTCGCACAGATTAAATTACAGAGTGATGAAATAGACAAGTCTGACGACACGGACGAAACAAAAAAATCGAAAAGAAATTATTTATTAGGTATTTCTAAATGGGGACTAAAATTGCAAAAAGACTTCGAAGATGCGCGTGATGGAAAACCATTTGATAATTTAGATGAAACTACAAAAAAACTTGTTAATAGCGAACTAGAAAAACTATTAAAAGTAAAGTCATATACAGAGTCATTAACTGAGCTGACACGACGTTTAGAGAGTGCAAAAAAAGTTATAAATGGATGAAAATAAGGGGATAAAATAAATAAAACTATATATATAAATGAATTTAAATATAAAAAAAACAAGTCATATTGCAGATGTGTTTGCAATTCCCTTCTTCGCATTATTATTTGTATACTTTTACAATATTGAAAATAAAAGTATAATAGAATATACCTTGATGTTATTTAGTTTATGTGGTTTCGTATTTGATTCATTGTTTACTTGTTTCTTTTTTCTCTCCACATAAAATATAAATACACCCTTGAAGGTTTGAAATGTTATGTAAGTATAAAAATGCGCTAGGAGTTCCCAAAGAAGGAATACATAAATATCGTATATTTGGATTTGCAGCAGCAGATATTGTAATGACAATCATAGGTGCATGGATTATATCTTTATTGACAAAAATATGTTATTGGAAAGTGTTATTGACTTTATTTATTGCAGGAATAATTTTACACCGAATATTTTGTGTAAAAACAACATTGGATAAACTATTATTTTCTTAATTTAGTTTTTTTTTCTCAAAATATTATATAAAAGTAAAATGTCTCACATGTCAACCTATTTTGGACCTTTATCCAAAAATGCATGCGTATACTTTTATGCGCTATCGGTATTCTTTTTTATTACACTAGTCGCAGTGTTTCTATTCGACATTTATTTTTCACTAACAAACTACAAAAAGCTTGATTTTGCAACAATTTTTCGTGGTGTTTTAGTATTATTTAATATTTTCGTTGCATACTTTGTCAATCGTCTGTTTTACTCAATGTGTACCAAGTCATTGGCATAGTGTCAGGCAGAAAGTACCCAGAAGTGATTTAGTAAAAATAAAATTATTTTCATTCAAATGATTTTATTATTATACATGCAGTTAAGGTCTATCCGTGTTTTTGTATCCATACCTTCGTTGCGGATACAAAAACGTGGATTGTCTACATCCTTTTAGCGGATAAATATATTTATCCGCGAATAGAGGACTAAATAAAATTATAGTATATTTCATTATTTTTAAAATTGTTGGTTTAGCTACTTTCTACCTGCCACTATTTTTTATTTTATTGATATATATATATAACATATATATAACATAATGAAAATGATTTTAGTTTTTCTTTCCGCATTAATTCTCTTTTTCTTTCTCTCTCCGGGAATTTTAGGAAAGTTTCCTCCCAAGGGGGATAAACTTACACTCGCAATAGTTCATGCTTTGGTGTTTTCTATTTTATTTTCGCTCTGTTATTATTTAATTAGTAGTATAAAATTAAGAGAAGGACAAACTTGCACTAAATTAGTGAATTCTAAGATAAGGGCGGATCCTTCCAAATGCACGAGTGATAAGAATTGTGAGCTTATTGGACCTAGCGATTACAGATGCCGTGGTAAATCATCAACATCACCACCAACAACAGATCCGCCAAAATGTGGGGAGTGTAAAACTAGATACCAAAATAATGACAAAACATTTTGTATGTGCGCTGAAAATAATAAATGTGATATAGCAATGAAAGAAAAAGATTGCACATCTGTTATGAAACAAACTACTCCACCAGCACCAAGCGGTTGCTCTGCATGTGACGGTATATCGGCATGGGATACAGACGCCAAATCATATTGTCTAGAAAAAAATTGCCCTAGTGAACCTAGTCAATAAAAAATATTCTCATTTAGACATATGACTAGCAGGAATCATTGCGGCATCATCATTTCTCGCATAAAAATCATTATATTTAGTCACATTAACATTCAAATCATATGAATATTTTTTTTGAAAAAACGGGTTTTTTTTTCCAAAATCATATATTTCCAGTATTTTAGAAACAGCTGGACTTCTCTCTATGTCGACATTATCTAACTCAACTAATTCAATCAATTTATCGCGGTCACTTTCATTTTTCTTAGAAGAACAATAATTTTTGAAGCGAGAGAGAAAATCAACCAATCCGCTTTTTTCTATTGTTCTATCCGTTTGTTTCAAATCACCAGTTATAACCATTTTACTTCCACCACCAATACGTGTAGCAAGCATTAGCATTTGATTTGGTGAACTATTCTGCATTTCATCTGCAATAATAAAACACTTTTTGAATGTTCTTCCGCGCATGTAGGCAAGCGGACTTATTTCAATAATACCATTTTGAAGCATCATATCCAAATCTCTCTGTGAGTACCATTCTAAAAAAATATCAAAGAGTGGTCGTATGAAAGGATCCATTTTTTTGTTGATATTCCCAGGCAAAAATCCCAATTCTTCTTCAACTGTAATAATAGGACGTGTAATAACAATTTTATTGATATTTCCTTCACGCAACTCTTGAATTGCTTGGTTGCAAGCAAAAAGAGTTTTTCCAGTCCCCGCGGGTCCAGTAACCACCACTACGGTTGAGTTTTTATTAACAAGTGCATTCACATACTTTTTCTGGTTATCACTTTTAGGTGTATATTTTATATAGAGATCTTTTTGAAGTGCGTTCTTTTCTTTACGCATGTAAACGCCACGTTTGAGAGATTTTGTTGAAAACAAAGCAACATTATTATACAAACAACGAGATTGTGTAGAAATCATTAAAGAACCAAAACCAATTATTAGTTTTACAATGTTTGAAATCATGTATAATATACAATACATGATTTTAAGTTATATTCTCCATATTCTTTTACTTTTTACAATCCATAAAAATTAGATCAAGTTAGAGAGAAAATCGCGCGAGGCTTCTTTAAATTATATTTCGCGCTATTTATTTAGGCGTAAAAGAATTTAAAGAACTTCCCACCGAAAATCCGCTTTCCAAAAAATCTTTTCTTTTGTCTTAGGGGAAATTTAGGCGGTTTTACGGATTTTCTCTCTGGTGTGCGTTTTTTCATTGCCATTTTTTTCTTTGGTAATGGGGGAAAATTTAGGAGATTTTAGGCCCCCGGCCCAAAAAAAACAAAAATATGTTCCAAAAGTTTTTTCAGGTTTTGAAAAATGGACATTTTAAAATGTCCATTTTTGAAACGGCCATCGGATTTAGGCCAAAAAAACGAAAAAAAAACACGTCTTACCATAATGATTTGAACGATTTTTTTATGTTTAAAATTTTGTTACTGAACTTTTTTTTTCGTTTTTTTCGGAGCTACTTTTTTGTCCCATAATATATGGCTACTTTGGGACATTTTTGTGACGCAAAAAGTAGCTCGATTTTTCACTGTTATTTGTGTGACTATACAACGTCTAAAAAAAGCAATTACGATAAACATTTATTGACACGGAAGCATACAAATGTGACGCTTTGGGACAAAAAAGTAGCCGCCGCACCATATACGTGCGAAAAGTGCAACAAGATACTAACGTCCCGAAACGGTATATGGGTGCATAAGAAACAATGCTGTGTACCCCAAAATACCAGTGCGGAAAATAACGCAACTATGCCGAATCTGAAACCTACTATGGAGCCAACAGAATTGGTATCTTTTTTACTTCAAGAAAACAAGGAATTCAAACAAATGTTGTTGGACCAGAATAAAAGTATGATGGAAATGATGTCAACACAACAACAACTTGTCAATAATACTCAAATAAACAATAATACACAAATAAATAATAACAAGCAACGATTTAATTTGAATTTCTTTCTGAATGAGACTTGTAAAGATGCCATGAATATTACTGATTTTGTCAATTCTCTTCAAATACAAATGAGTGACCTAGAAAACGTGGGAGAACTTGGATATGCCGAAGGAATATCGCGTATATTCATGCGAGGATTGAAAGCGCTAGATGTTTGCAAACGACCAGTCCATTGTACGGACTTGAAGAGAGAAATCGTCCATATTAAGAACAACAATAAATGGGAAAAGGAGATTTCTCTCCTACAAAAGGCCATTAAGATTATTACGAATAATAATATTAACAAGATTACTGACTGGAAAAACGCACATCCAGGATGCACTGATGGAGAGAATAAGTTGAATGATAAATACTGCAAAATCATGTATGAATCCATGGGACCGATTGATGAAGAACAGGAACAGAAGGATTTCAGCAAAATCATTCGAAATATTGCCAAATGTACTGTTATTGATAAAGGGTTTGGAGAGAATGAAGTTATTTGATATGAGGTTGGGTTCCCATGTAACCCAACAAGTTCCACCTTCTGTGGGAGAGTAACCAACTATATAGCTCATTTGCGTAAAAACGTGTGATAAATTATAAAACTTGTCAGTCCAAGTAGCACATCAACGAGTAAATACATCCATGCGTTTCTATTTCCGTTTATTGCATTGTATGCAAACAATAAATACAATAAACCATGAATAGGTCTCAAATTATTCCACCAAATCTTATCGCCAAAGACTTCTGCGCCTGTTTGTCTTGCACCCGTTAAAAAAATAAAAAGAAACCCGAATGCAGGAATCAATGCTAAATAACCCATGTATTTCAACAGTTGTGAGTTAACATTTTTTGCGGCGTATACAAATAATAGTCTAGTTCCAATGCATCCTATGAGAAATAATAAAATTCGTTTGTGTATTATCTCCATACTAATACTAATATACAAAGATAATTTTTATTTTCCGAATTATCAATTATATATAATATATATATTTATAAATGAAATATAAATTATCTTACAAACAACAACCACCAGACGAGAGAAATTATGTATATATTTCATCTAAAACACACCAGAAAAATAATATTCTATTGAAAAATCCACAAAAGTCGATTGTGTGTGCCAAAATAAATATTCCCGCATCTTATTCTGTTCCTACAACGAAATTATCAAACACTATATTAGATCAAGGCTCCGTGGGAACTTGTGTTTGTAATGCAGCAGCATTTACAATAACTTCTATAATAAAAACATTGAAACCATCTCGTTTGTGTTTGTACGCATTAGCCCGAATTTTGACCAATGTACTATTGTCTGATGATTCTGGTCTGAATGTAATAGACGCGTGTTCTGCGATTAAAAAATATGGTGTCTGTCAAGAAACATTATGTCCTTATGTTGAATCCAATTTTTCAGTTATGCCTTCTTTATCTGCATTGAAAAACTGCAATACACTCAATTCATTTGCATATTATTTTGTAAATCAAGATTTGCAAAGTATAAAACAAGCGCTTGTTACAAATTCTTCACCTATTATATTTGGCATATGCGTTTATGATAGTTTCATGACATCCCAAGTAGCATCAACTGGTATGATTCCAATGCCAAATACAACAACCGAAACATTACTGGGAGGTCATTGTTTAGTATTGGTGGGATATAATGACTCAACACAACTTTTTACTGTAATTAACTCATGGGGAACTGAGTGGGGAAAAAAAGGATATTGTTATTTTCCATATAAATACTTGACCGACACTAATTTAGCAATGGATTTTTGTTATTACAAAATAAACAGTGGATTAAATTCTGCGTCTCCCATGACTACACCACATATACTTGCAAAACTTCAACAAAAATTTCAACCGCAACAAAAAAAGGCACACTCCTTTTTTCGTATGAAATTTTTTTGATTAATACAATAAACAACAACATATTCTTATAAACAACAGCATATTTTTATTGATTTTCATGTGTTGTTGCAGGAGGCCAATTGATTCTTTTCTTTTTTTGTTTAGGAGGAATCATACCAATACCTCCTTGATAATCTAACATAATTTGTCGTTCTTCTTTATATTTTCTCTCTGGTGGTTTAGAATATGAATTGGATAAAGAAGAAACTCCCTCCGTCGATAAATATTTGGGAACAGATGCAGAAGAAATCGTATTTTCGGGAATCTGTAATAGACGGTCGCATTGTTTAGGGTTAGGGCGGTATAATGCGACGTGCAAAATTGCCGCAGGATGACTTCCATATCTAATGATACACACATTACCATCACATATATTTTTCCTAGTATTCGCATATAAATAAAACCAGTCGCGCATGTATACTGTTGCATAGTCACTGTATCCATATTTCCCTGAACGTATTGTGATATCGTCAACTATACCATATACGGAAAACACGTCGTATAAATGTTCTATATTCATATTTTTGGGAATAGGTCTCACAAATAATAGAGTAGGATGTTCCTTTATTGCAGACATTGTTTGTCTTCTATTATAGAAGAAGTCATTGATGTCGAATGTAGGAGGAGGTTCAATCATTGACATCGATGTTGATGATGATGTTGACATTATCAATTGGTTTGATTAGTTAAGTTGATGGTAATTGATGTATGAAAACTACACACATATTTACGTTTCAATTTTTTTGTAATGTAAATATATATCGTATCATATGAAAAAAACACAGAAAAATAGATGTAAACTACCTCCTTTATCCGCCAGAAAGTTCACCTCTAAAATTCTTCGTTATTCTAGCCCTCGTGTGGCGCAAAAAATGGCACATAAATATTTAGGAAAACATGCGAAACTTTATCCTGCGACCAATCCTCATAAAAAGTATCGCGTTTGTAACCCAAAAACAGGAAAATGGACGCAGTTCGGTCAAATCGGATATGAAGATTTTACGCGACACAAAGACCGCAATAGACGGAAAAATTATTTGACGAGAACTGCAAAAATGCGCGGTGACTGGAAAGACAATAAATATTCTGCAAATAATTTAAGCAGACATGTATTGTGGTAGATAGTAGTTGAATTGTGTAGAATTGACAGTATTTTTTCGTAGACCCCCAAAAAAATTAACTCCAAACATTATGAAAACAAATCCCATGAAACGTTTGGGTCCTTTTTACTTTCCCTTCAAATAAAGATTAAACTTCTAAACTTCTTTTATATAAATTTTTTTATCAACCATTTCTAACAGGTAGTCATCGTGTGTTATTATTATCAGTGTTGAAAATTCCGACAACTTTCTTATAGCACGCAATATATCTGGCTTAGATTTTCTATCAATTGCAGTTGTTGGCTCATCTAAAATAACAATATCATTTTTTTTACCAAATGCTCTCAGTATATGAATGGCCTGTTTTTGACCGCCTGATAAATTATCTCCACCTATACCTGCAACAGTGTTTAATCCATCAGACAGTGTTGAAAAAATTGTATTCATTCCAATATTATTCATCAAGTACATAATTTCTTCTAATTTCATGTTATTTCCATACTGAATATTTTTCAAAACGGACATGTTAAATAATTTTGTATTTTGATTTATAAACGTTATTTGTGATCTCAAACTATTCAAATCGTATGAATTTATATCTTTGTTGTCAATAAATATTGTTCCAGATGGAACATTGTAATATCCCATAATCAATTTTATAAGAGTACTTTTTCCCGACCCAGACGGTCCTAAAATGGCAACTTTTTCGCCGCTCTTTATATCCATATTAAAGTTATTAAAAATTTGATAGTTATTATAAGAATAGTTCAAGTTTCTTATTAGAATATTTCCAGATTGTAATTTTATTTTTGGAGTGACATTGTCATTTACATCAGGTATATCGGTATAAACATTTTTGGGTAAATGTTCCGTTTTTGCAATTGTTTCCAAAAAATTTTTATTACTTATGAACTCGCCAATTTGAAGAGTATATTGTTCGATATCTTTTATAATTGTCAAATAATTTTTCAAATAAATAGTAAATAAAATAATAACAAGCCCAATATTATTTTTTGTGACAATATTCTTTTTATACAAATAACGAATATATCCAAAAAAGAAAAGTATATAAATAATAGTAATAGTATAATATGAATATTGTGTTTTGAAAGAACATGTAGATGAATTTAAACTGTTGTTTGAATAACCTGTCAATAATTCATTATTGCTCTTTATTTCTTCATATATAGAACCAGATGAATATATTGAAAATACATTTGATAATTTGTCAGAAATTGTAGAAAAAACTCCTTTCAATTCTTCGCTTCTTTTTTCATGTTTTTTACCACATACTGTTATATCTTTATATATAACATAAATTGTTGAAATAAAATATATCAAACTAGACACAGCTAATAAACCGTCTACATAAAAAAAGTAGACAGAAATATATATTATTGCTATAAAACATGGCAAATAAATAGAAAGTACATTGAATACATTGTCTTTCATAATGACTGGAATATCTGTTAATACATTTACCACTTTTGAAACATCTATATTCTTATGTGAATTTTGATTACTCTTTATTATTGATTCATAAATAATTTTTGTGTAAAAAGCGTATACATTCGTACTGAGAAATATTGAAACATACGACAATGCAGTCAATAATATATAAAATAAAATATACAACCCGACAATATATGTTAAATATTTATGTTGTTCGACATGTCCTTTACTTTTACTTTTATTGAAAAAAGACAAAATTAATTTGTTTATAAAATCTGGTATAATAACTGTTTCTATTGGATATGCTATCAAACAAATAACCACGTACAATATGAAATAATAAATATATTTTTTTACAAAAGCATAAAGAATATCATGAATCATTGAATTAGTTATAATGTAACAATATAATAAAATATTATAATAAAATATTATTATATGCTTTATATTTACAAGGTAGGAGAAGTAAAAAGGATCCAGAATAGTTTCAGGAAAAAATAGTGTCAGGCAGAAAGTAGTATTTCATTGTTTTTAAAATTATTGGTTTGGGTACTTTCTGATTTCCACTAATCCAGAAATATATTTAGTAAAATAAAATTATTGAACCCAAATAATTTTATTATTGAATGTGAAGTTTTTTTTATTTTAGTTGTTTATTATATTTTAGTTGTTTATACACCATTTTATTCCGGTTCTTTTTTACTTTCTCACAAATAAATATATATATATATATATATATATATAATACAAATGTTTGCAGTCTTTCTTTCCGCATTAATTCTTTTTTTTATCATCTCTCCTGGAATTTTAGGAAAATTTCCTCCAAAGGGAAATAAATTTACTGTTGCCATAGTCCATGCTTTGGTATTTTCTATATTATTTTCATTGGTTTTTATGGTTATAAAGGAAAATAAATTAATTGAAGGAATTTTGATAAAAAACACAGTGACATCACCAAAACAACCAATACAACCGCCAAAACAACCAATACAACCGCCAAAACAACCAATACAACCGCCAAAACAACCAAAAAAAACATCAACGGCAGAACCAACGGCAGAACCAACGGCAGAACCAACGGCAGAACCAACACCTTCAACACTAACGCCAGCACCAATATCGTCAAAACCACCACCACCACTTTTTTATGAGATAGATGGTGGTGAAAAACGAGTTTTGAATGAGTATTATGGTGGCACACCCGGTAATATTTTAAATATAACTACCGAATACAGTATTCCTAGTGGAAAACCTATTGTACCAAATCTCATAACAGACCCAACGGGTGGGAGGGGATACCCATATCCAAAATTTATTAGTGATGGCAGTGGTACAGTAATTACGGTAGATGCTGATATCCTTGGTGGATTTGCTTTTATTGTAAAAAATGGGGGAAAAATAATAGTTGGAGCGAATGTTAAGCAAATTACTAGTGTAGGTGCAGGACCTGGCGGAGGAATTTTGCAACTCAATAATAGTAATACAACGGTTGATTATATTATGAATCATTATCCTAATGTTGTAAGTGTAGTTGACAAAGATGGAAAAAAACTTTTAACTTATACATCAGGTGATGGTACAACTCATAATACTTGAAAAATATTCACACGCGCGTCGTATCAAAAATATTATCAAATATAGGAGGAATATTGCAAAATGCACTGTGATTGACAAGGTTTATGAAGAGAACAATTAATTTGTTTCAGTTTCTTCTTTTGTTTCGTTTTTTTCTTTTGGTTCAATTTGTACCTTGGTTGTTTCAATATTATTATTGAATTTCATTATCAAGAATATTTGAAATATACAGGATGTTAACATATATCCAAATATATACCATATACACAATATAAGGTCGTCCGGGAAAAAATGGAAATAGTTATTTAAAATTAATACAGGTGTAATTATCATAATAATAAAAGCCCGTATAAATAGTTTTTTATATCCAA
>Ga0214921_10007295_pt1 | contig 14793 bp, 12 predicted proteins | sample LL1505_MetaG_FD_177992 | JGI IMG/M metagenome (GOLD analysis project Ga0214921, IMG submission 177992) | Freshwater microbial communities from Lake Lanier, Atlanta, Georgia, United States - LL-1505 | ecosystem: Environmental > Aquatic > Freshwater > Lake | place: USA: Georgia | collected... | reverse complement strand
GTTAGCGCTTGGGGCCTTGAAGTCCTCGCCAAAAACCCGCATGAGTACAGCCCAGCGCTGACAGCCATCCTCATGCCTGAAGGCCATAGCGCAGACGCCTTTCGAAAGATTGCCCTTGAGCGCTTCAACTTGTCACTTGGTCAAGGACTTGGGAAAGTAAGTGGCAAAGTCTTCCGCATCGGTCATCTTGGCGACTTCAACGATCTGATGCTCATGGGTACGCTCAGTGGGGTTGAAATGGCCTTGGCAATCGCGAACGTGCCCCATCAGCCTGGCGGGGCACGCGCTGCGATGGATGTTTTGCAACACCCAACGCTGCCAGGTTAGGTTCGCCAATCCATGACTACCGCCCTACCTGCGCTCTCTCTGCGAAACGATGCAATTGCTCCGTTCCAAACCATGGAACTTGTGAAATCGGCCCAAGCGCTAGAAGCCTCGGGTCGCTCGATCATTCATATGAGCATTGGAGAACCCGACTTCACCGCAACTCCCTCGGTCATCGAAGCGCTGAACCAGGCGCTTGCCCACGGCAAATCACAATACACCCCAGCGCTTGGAATTGCGCCGCTTCGTGAGGCTATTGCGACCCATTATTTGCGTACCGAAGCACTTGTCGTCGATCCTGCTTGCGTGATTGTCACAGCGGGCGCATCAGCTGCACTTACCCTCGCCTGCCTTGCCCTTGTGAATCCAGGTGACGAGGTCTTACTCACCGATCCGAGCTACCCCTGCAACCGTCATTTTGTGGCCGCCGCAAACGGTATCCCCAAAACCATTCCCGTAGGCGCTGAGACTCGTTTTCAGCTTAATGCTGAACTCATTCGAAACCATTGGGGCCCTTCCACACGCGGCGTATTGCTTGCCTCACCCGCAAATCCAACCGGTACGTCGATGACTTGGGTTGATCTCATCGACAGCATGACCGAAGTCCGCAGCCGCGATGGCTTTGTGATCATGGATGAAATTTATCAAGGACTTTGCTATGGCGATGCGCAGGCTGGCATTGCACCTCATCCGCGGTCAGCGCTTCACGCCAGGCAGGATGTGGTGATTTGCAATAGCTTTTCGAAAACCTTTCACATGACGGGCTGGCGACTCGGATGGCTTGTCGTGCCACCAGCCTGGGTCGCAAGCTTTGAGAAACTCCAACAAAATCTTTTCATCTGTCCCTCAGCGCTTGCCCAATATGCAGCGCTTGGTTGTTTTACCGAGGAAAGTCTCGCGATCATTCGAGAGCGGAAACGCGAGTTCGAACAGCGACGCGATTGCATCATTGCCGGACTTAGACGCCTCGGTTTTGAGATTCCGCTCACGCCCGATGGTGCTTTTTATGTATGGGCAAACATCAAGCGATTTGGCATGGGTAGCAGCACGTTTACCCAGCGCATGCTCCACGAAGCGGGCGTTTCTATCGTACCCGGCGGCGATTTTGGTCTGAGCCAGGCCGATGACTGGGTGCGGTTTTCCTATGCAGCGCCGCAACAAGTCATTGAGGAAGCCATTGCTCGACTGGAAAACTGGCTCGATTCAGTCTAGCGCTGAGACAATGCGTCCTACTGCTGGGGTGTCGGAGTCTTTGCAACCGCTTCGAGCTTGCTTCGCGCAAGCATCACTTTTTGCCCATAGCCATGATCACTTGGCAGGTTGGCGGCACCGACGTAGGTCTTAAGGGCCTGTTCAAGGCTCTCGTCGCGGCCCAAATATTCTTTGAGGATACCCACCCCAACCCGCAAATTGCTTACAGGGTCGAAGACCGCCGCGACACCGCCAAGCCGTTCAAACCTTGCCGCATGCACGCGCGTGAGAATTTGCATCAGGCCTTGGGCGCCGCGCGGACTTTGAGCGAGCGGATCGAACTGCGATTCGACGGCAACCATCGCCAAAATCAGAAACGGGTCTATTCGCTGCTCTTTTGCGATTGAATAGGTCTCAGCGACGACCGCATGAACCACATCAGAGGCGGCACGATAACGTTGCACGATAAAGTCGACCAGTCGCTGCTGCTCTTGGCTGATCGCCTGTTGCTTGGACTGCCCGGCAGAAACCTCAGCCTGGAACCTGGGCTCTTGAGATTGATGAAGCATCGGGTTCGGGAGGGTTTCTTCCCGAATCGGGTCGACCTGCACAAATCGGGCCTGAATCCAAGGTGATTGTGACAAGCCATGCCGCCAGGCTACGGTCAATAGGAGACAAAGCAGCAACACAGGTAAGCACTCATAGCCTATCCAGCGTGGCATGACCCGAACGGCATCGCCAGATTTGCGTGGTGAATTAAGATCAGCGCAACGCGTTGCGATGTTCGTGAGTTGTTGATGTTTCATTGTTGCGATGCAGCATAACTGATTTCGAATGCGCGCACAGGGACAACCTGACGGCTCATGAGGCATTCACCATGCAGTGGCTTTCAGGCGCGGCAACGTCAAGATCAGAGCTTGAACGGTCAACGACGGCCGACCAAAGCTTGTGTCAGCCTGATTCAATGGAGCAAACAAGGCAAACATGTTTGAAAAAAACCCTAAATACAATGACTTAAGAGATTTTATTGATCGATTAGATCAGCTCGGAGAGTTGCAGCGCATCAAAACAGCCATTGCCAGCGAGCTAGAAATCACGGCGCTCGCCGACGGCTGTCTTCAACGCGCGGGGCCAGCCTTACTCCTCGAGTCGCCCACGATTGCCGGACAGGTGAGTCGACATCCGGCCCTGGTGAACTTGTTCGGCACCACCCGACGCGTTGCCCTCGGTATGGGCGCCGATTCACCCTCGGCGCTACGCGAAATTGGCAGGGTCTTGTCGCTGCTCAAAGAGCCCGAACCGCCCAAAGGACTGAAAGACGCCTGGGACAAAATACCGATGCTCAAGCAAGTCTGGAGCATGACGCCGAAGGTGGTCAGTAAAGCACCCTGCCAAGTAAACCGCCTGGAGGGCCATGCGCTTGATCTCGCTCGTTTTCCGATCCAACACTGCTGGCCTGGCGATGCAGGACCGCTCATAACCTGGGGTTTGGTGGTTACCCGCGGCCCGGGCAAGAAGCGCCAGAATCTAGGCATTTACCGGCAGCAAGTGATTGCGAAAAACAAGACCATCATGCGCTGGCTTGCCCACCGGGGTGGAGCGCTCGACTTTCGTGAGCACGCCCGAACGCATCCCGGCGTGCCCTTTCCAATTGCCACAGTGCTTGGATGCGATCCAGCAACCATTCTTGGTGCGGTCACGCCAGTACCGGACAGTTTGTCCGAGTATCAGTTTGCAGGTCTCTTGCGCGGGGCCCGCACCGAGCTTACGGCTTGCATTGGCTTTGACTTGCAGGTTCCAGCGCGCGCAGAAATCGTGCTCGAGGGACATTTGCATCCGGATCCGGATGCAAAGCAGACCGAAGCGAACGCCCGCCAGCTCGGCTATGGCGCAGCACTGCCACAGGCTGCAAAAACCGGATGGGAGATGGCCCCCGAGGGGCCTTTCGGCGACCACACGGGCTATTACAACGAACAGGATTGGTTCCCGGTGTTTACGGTTGACAGGATCACCCTGCGCGACGATGCGATTTATCACAGCACCTACACAGGAAAACCACCTGACGAACCCGCTATCCTGGGCCTTGCGCTCAACGAAGTTTTTGTACCGATCCTGCAAAGACAGTTCCCCGAAATCAGCGACTTTTACCTGCCCGCCGAGGGATGTTCCTACCGGATGGCCATCGTCTCGATTCGCAAACAGTATCCCGGACACGCCAAGCGGGTGATGTTTGGGCTATGGAGCTTTTTGCGCCAGTTCATGTACACCAAATTCATCGTGGTGGTCGACGACGATGTCGACATCCGGCAATGGGCCGAAGTGATCTGGGCAATCACCACCCGTGTTGACCCAAGCCGTGACACCTTGCTGGTTGATAACACCCCAATCGACTATTTGGATTTCGCATCGCCGGTCTCCGGGCTTGGGTCAAAGATGGGGCTTGACGCGACAAACAAATGGCCCGGCGAAACCTCCCGGGAATGGGGGCAGACCATCAGCATGGATCCAACGGTGCATCAGAAGATGGCCAAAGTCTTAAGCGCGCTGGGAATTGTCTGAACGATTTCGCCTTGACAATGCTGCGCCCCTAGCCCGTTGCGACAATCACGCGCAGCAAATTATCGACCGCCTGCCTGGCTGAGGACGCCTTCGGGTGATTGATCATGATACTGAAACTATAACGCTGACCGCTGCGCGATTCGATATAACCGGCAAGTGCACGGACTTGGTTGAGTGTGCCCGTCTTAAGCCACAGCTGCCCACGAAAACCGGGCTCGGTTAAGCGTCGCTTCATCGTGCCATCGATACCCGCCACCGGAAGACTGTCGCGAAACATCGACGCCATTGGCAAACGCTGTGCCAACTGAAGAATCTTCGTCAGATCCCTTGGACTGAGTCGCTCATGACGGGATAAGCCCGAGCCGTTTTCAATCACCAGGGACGGTAAATCAACACGCTGTCCCTGCAACCAGGCACGCAGCCTGTCCCAGGACGCCTGCACCGTGGCGGGTACCGATGCCTGCGCCGTGGCGGGTACCGATGCCTGCACCGTGGCGGGTACCGATGCCTGCGCAGACAGTTGTAACCACAAATGCCTTGAAAGCAAATTGTTGCTGAGCTTGTTGACGTCCATCACAACGTCGAGCAGCGAGTTACTTGATGTCCACAATAAAAGCTCATGCGGTGCAAGCGCCGCTGCACCGTCGGCGCGTCTAGCATGCCCATGCCATTTGCCGCCTTGTTCAAGCCAGGCTGCACGGAACAAGCGTTCGGCAAACTCAATCGGGTCCGGGTAGGCGATATAACGTTCGCCTCGGCCACATGCCGTGGGCCAGTTGCCCTCGAGCACGAGTTTTCTTGCGCTTGACGCATGTTCCGGCTCAAAGTGAAAGGAAAGCGTGGCGTCCTTGCAAGCGATTTGCGGTTTACGCAGATGATCGATAAGTTCTAGATCATGAAGCGGTGGATCGAGACTTGGCTTTTGCCCACCACCCCAGGCCAGCTTCACAGATCTGAAATTTAGATCTGTTGCAATCGGTGCCACGTTATAAGGCTGTTGCCATTCACCATCAATCGGAACAACCTGGGACACCTCACCTGCATAGAGTGCGGCATCAAGCAACAAATCGCCGTGAATTTCCTGAAGCCCGCCAGCCTTGAGCGCGGCAAGGATTTGTCTCAAGTCTTCGATCAATATCTTGGGATCACCGCCGCCACGCAAGACCAAATCACCGTGCAAAACACCGGCAATCGGCCTGGCGGTTGCCCGCCAAGCTGTTTTCCAGCGAAAATCAGGCCCAAGCAGCTGCAAGGCAGCAAAGCTTGTCAAGAGTTTCATCGTTGAGGCCGGATTCATCGCCTCATCAGCCCGATGTTGCCAGCGAAGCGGCGGACGCTGCGCCGATGAGCGTTGGTGCCCGGGGAAGCGACCCTGTCCGGAGGGCAGCAGCGCTTGTCCAGCGCGATGCGACCCCTCGATCGGTTCCAGGGCCAAAGCAATCGCCGAACGGGGTAATTGCAGCGTCTTTTCGACATGGTCAAACCACTGCTCGAGCGCGGCATCTTGTGTCTGCGCCCTCACCCCAGTCACAATGCAAAGGCCAATCAACCAGGCAGCCGACCAAGGCAGGCTCCGACATTTCGCGCTTAAATCACAAAGGAAACCGGGCATGCGACTAAACAATCGCCACATTATTGTGACCGGCGGGGCCCAAGGCATCGGCCTTGCCTGCGCACTTCGTTTTGCACGTGAAGGGGCTAAAGTCCTGGTGGTCGACAAGCAAGAGGCGCCAGTGCTTGACGGCGAATCCGGTTTCGGCGAAGCAGGCGTTGCAAACGCCGAGCAGGTCGCGTCGAGCCTCGATCGCGTGGCGTCAACCGACGAACATGTCGCATCAAAGATTGCTTGGTTGCAGGCCGATGTCGCAGAGCGGTCGTCAGCGAAGGCAGCATTAGCCATGGGCATTAAGCTTTGGGGCAGGGTCGATGGTTTATTGAATAATGCCGGCATTATCCATGGCTGTAATTTCCTCGACCTCAAGGACGAGGACTTCGATCGCGTGCTTGCGGTCAATTTGCGCGGTTATTTCATTTTCAGCCAAGTGATTGCCGCCCATATGGTGGCGGAAAAGATCCAGGGTGCGATCGTCAATATGTCAAGCGTTAACGCGTTGCTGGCGATCCCTGACCAACTGCCGTACGCCGTATCAAAAGGAGGGGTGAACCAGCTTACCCGCGTGAGTGCAATGTCATTGGCTGAGCATGGGATCCGGGTTAATGCCGTGGGACCGGGCACAATCGCCACCGAACTGGCGCGCCATGCCGTCATGAAATCCGAAGCAGCGAAGCAAAAAATTCTTTCGCGAACACCGCTTTTGCGCCTTGGAGAACCCGACGAAGTTGCCCAGGTCGCATCGTTCCTGATGAGCGATGAGGCCTCCTATCTCACCGGCCAAGTGATTTATCCAGACGGTGGCCGGATGGCCTTAAATTACACCGTTTCGCTCCCAAGCTGAATCAAAAGTCACCACCCACTACCCTATCCCCTCATGGGGGCATGCTTAGCCCGGTGAGGGCACGTGGCCTAATCGGCATCCTGAGGCCTGCGATGAACAAGAACCGGTACCCCACTGTGGGTGAGTACTTTTTGGGTTTCGCTGCCAAGGAGCAATGCGGCGAGGCCTTTTCGCCCGTGAGATGCCATAAAAATTAAATCGCAGGCCTCGTCTTCAGCGACATCAATAATCGTTTCCCAGACACTGGTATCGAGTTTGGTCAGGGTTTTGCAGTCGACCTGCAAGGCCTCAGCCCGCACCTTGACCGAGGCAAGCAAGCGCTCTGAGGCCTGCATCACGGCTTTCTCGTATTCAGCGTCGGTAAATGGCGCGGCGATCGGCATTTCTGCAAAAGCAGGCGGGACAAAAGGCATTTGGATATTCAAAGCCAGCACCCTGGCGCCTGTCTCAGACGCAAGTTTGAGCGCAGCGTCGACGGCTGCTTCTGCGGGCTCGGAGCCATCGGTTGGAAGAAGAAAGTGCTTGTACATGGCAGGCCCCTGTTAAGTCGTTATAGCCGCTTTGGATCTAGACACAAGGTCGATAGGTTGACAAAAGGTCGATCGGTTGAAAAAAGGTCGATCCATCACCACCCATGGTCGACCCCTAGGGTTATCAAGTCGCGGGAACGCCAACGCGTTGACCAAATGCTTCGACAAGACCACAAAACGTCTCCAGTGCCTCGTCGCCAAAGTCAAGGTGGGTAACCAGTCGCAGGGGCCGTCGGTTTAACAGCGCAACACCATGAGCCAACAGATAGTTTGCAAGATGATCCAATCGCGCCGGATCAGTGCCTGGATAAATCCAAACCATATTCGTCGCGACCCGAATCTTAATGCCAGGCACTGCGCCTAAAGCTTCCCCAATGGCTGCCGCGCGCCGATGGTCATCGGCAAGGCCCGCGACATGATGTTCGAGCGCATAGTGTCCGGCTGCGGCCAATAAGCCAGCCTGCCGCATGCCGCCACCGAGCATTTTGCGAATCCGGTGGGCTTTGGCAAGCAGGTTTTTCGATCCGAGCAGGACCGAACCCGCTGGGGCGCCCAACCCCTTGGAGAGACAAACAGATACAGAATCGAAGTGACGCACGATTTGCCGGGCATCAATACCTTGAGCAACGGCTGCGTTATAAAGCCTAGCGCCATCGAGATGGACCGCCAGGCCACGCTCGCGGGCAAATCCTGTCGCTGACGCAATATAGTCTTGCGACATCACCTGCCCGCCAAAGGTGTTCTCGAGCGCCAGGAGGCGAGTGCGCGCGAAATGCGGATCGTCGGGTTTGATCGCAGCCGAAAGGCTTTCAATCGCAATCGATCCATCGGCAGCCTGCTCAAGTGGCTGCGGCTGAATACTACCCAGGACCGCCGCCCCACCTGCTTCGTATTTGTAGGTGTGGGCAAGTTGCCCGACCAAGTACTCGTCGCCACGCTCGCAATGGGCCATCAGTGCACAAAGATTCGACATCGTGCCCGTGGGCATGAATAGGCCCGATTCGAACCCAAGATCTGCGGCAAGACGCTCCTGCAACTGATTGACGCAGGGATCGTCGCCAAACACATCGTCTCCAGTCTTTGCCGCTGCCATCGCCATCAACATGCCTGAGGTCGGCCGTGTCACCGTATCACTTCGCAGATCGATCCCCAGTGCCTGCCCTGGTTGCCCCTGGATTTTCGCCACTTCAATGACCTGTCCGTACATGCTCGCTCCCTGCTGCGTCGAATCGGAAAACCAAATGCTAGCCTGATCCCCGCATCGGCACCATGGTCAAGGCTTGAAAAACCGCCTGAAGTTACGTAGTATTAGCACTCGCAATGGTTGAGTGCTAGCAAACCGATAGGCAGCATGCGGTTTCATCGTGACACTTAACCTCGCCTTCGAAAACCCAATGATCTCAACCCACAGGAGCTTATACGCATGAAACTGCGTCCTTTGCATGATCGCGTGATCGTCAAGCGCCTCGATACCGAGCGCAAAACCTCTTCTGGCATCGTCATCCCCGACAACGCCGCCGAAAAACCTGACCAGGGCGAAATCCTTGCAGTCGGCAACGGCAAGATCCAGGAAGACGGCCATGTGCGTCCGATGGCAGTCAAAGTCGGCGACAAGGTGCTCTTTGGCAAATACAGCGGCCAGACCGTGAAGGTTGACGGCGAAGAACTGCTGGTCATGCGCGAAGAAGACATCATGGCTGTGGTGGAGTAATCCAGCACGATTTTTCGCTGATTTGAACGCATTTGAATTTTTTGGAGTAATTAACGATGGCAGCCAAACAAGTTTTGTTCAGTGATGACGCCCGTTCACGCATGGTCAATGGCGTCAACATTCTCGCCAATGCAGTGAAGGTCACACTCGGCCCCAAAGGTCGCAACGTGGTACTCGAGCGCAGCTTTGGCGCACCCACCGTCACCAAGGACGGTGTGTCTGTTGCAAAAGAAATCGAACTGAAGGATAAGTTTGAAAACATGGGCGCACAGATGGTTAAAGAGGTCGCCTCCAAGACCAGCGACAACGCTGGTGACGGTACGACCACAGCAACCGTGTTGGCCCAGGCAATCGTGCGTGAAGGCATGAAGTACGTGGCCGCAGGCATGAACCCGATGGACCTCAAGCGTGGTATCGACAAGGCAGTCACCGCCCTGATCGAAGAGCTCAAAAAGATCAGCAAGCCCTCGACCACCTCGAAAGAAATCGCCCAGGTTGGATCGATTTCGGCCAACTCCGACGAGGAAATCGGCCGCATCATCGCTGAAGCGATGGAGAAAGTCGGCAAGGAAGGCGTCATCACCGTTGAAGACGGCAAGTCACTGAACAATGAACTCGATGTTGTTGAGGGCATGCAGTTTGACCGCGGCTACCTCTCCCCCTACTTCATAAACAACCCCGACAAGCAAATCGCTGTGTTAGACGATCCCTTCGTCTTGCTTTACGACAAGAAAGTCTCCAACATTCGCGAACTGCTCCCCGTGCTTGAGGGTGTTGCCAAGGCTGGCCGCCCGCTCATGATTGTTGCTGAAGATGTTGAAGGCGAAGCCCTTGCAACCTTGGTGGTCAATAACATCCGCGGCATCCTGAAGACCTGCGCCGTGAAGGCTCCTGGCTTCGGTGATCGTCGTAAGGCCATGCTCGAAGACATGGCTATTTTGACAGGCGGTGTTGTGATTTCCGAGGAAACCGGCATGACGCTGGAGAAAGCCTCGCTGCAAGATCTTGGCCGCGCCAAGCGTATTGAGATCGGCAAAGAAAACACCACCATCATCGATGGCGCTGGTGATGCAAACAACATCGAAGCACGCGTCAAAGCCATTCGCGCTCAAATCGAAGAAGCCACCTCGGACTATGACCGTGAGAAGCTTCAAGAGCGTGTCGCGAAGCTTGCAGGCGGTGTGGCCGTCATCCGCGTCGGTGCAGCCACCGAAGTTGAGATGAAAGAGAAAAAGGCCCGTGTGGAAGACGCCTTGCATGCAACCCGTGCAGCGGTTGAAGAAGGTATCGTGGCAGGCGGTGGCGTGGCCCTCTTGCGTGCTCGCGAGACAACCAAGGTCAACGGTAGCAACCCCGACCAAGACGCTGGCGTCAAGATCGTCATGCGTGCCGTCGAAGAACCCCTGCGTCTGATCGTTGCTAACGCCGGTGACGAGCCCAGCGTCGTGGTCGCGAAGGTCCTCGAAGGTAAGGGCAATTACGGCTATAACGCAGCCAATGGCACCTATGGCGATATGCTCGAGATGGGCGTGGTTGACCCCACCAAGGTCACCCGCACGGCCCTACAAAACGCTGCCTCGGTTGCTGGCTTGATGCTCACCACCGACGCCATGGTTGCCGAAGCCCCCGATGACAAGCCTTCTGCCGGCGGCGGTATGCCAGGTGGCATGGGTGGCATGGGTGGCATGGGCGGCATGGATATGTAGTCCCCAAAGGCGAGACCCTGGGTCTCGCCCCAGCGGTCAGCGGCGCAAACCAACGGGTTTGTGTCGCTTCCGGTGGCACAAGGCCTGGCTTTATCGCCAGGCCTTTCGTTTTTGTACTTGCCTGGCGAAAAAGCCAGGCCTTTTGTTTTTTGTTCGTCCCGCAAGCCGATCGTGCACGGAAACCAGGCTAAAGCCTTGCCCCGAATGCTCATCAGAAACCGTTACTATCGAGCCTCCTTGTCTACCCGGGGGCCTTGCAATCCATGGCAAGCGTTCAAATCAAGCAAGTCGTCAAGGACTTTGGTCAGACCAAAGTGCTTCGTGGTGTCGATATCGTCATTAACGATGGGGCATTTTGTGTCCTGGTTGGACCTTCCGGTTGCGGCAAGTCAACCCTGTTACGGCTGATTGCAGGTCTGGAAGAAATCAGCACCGGTGAAATTCGGATCGGCGATCGCGTGGTCAACACGGTTCCACCGAAGGACCGTGATATCGCGATGGTGTTCCAAAACTACGCGCTCTATCCCCATATGACGGTCGCCCAAAACATGGGCTATTCGCTCAAGCTTGCGGGCCAGCCAAAGGCAGAAATCGCATCCCGAGTCAAAGACGCCGCACAAATCTTGGGCTTGGGGGAGCTGCTGGAGCGTTACCCGCGCCAGCTTTCAGGCGGACAGCGTCAGCGTGTTGCGATGGGTCGGGCGATTGTTCGTAATCCGCAAGTCTTTCTTTTCGATGAACCACTCTCAAATCTTGACGCCAAGCTTCGCGTGCAGATGCGGGCCGAAATCAAAGCTTTGCATCAAAGGCTGAAGACCACCGCCATCTACGTGACCCACGACCAGATTGAAGCTATGACGATGGCGGACCAGATCGTGGTGATGCACGATGGCATGATTGAACAGATCGGTGCGCCGCTGGAGCTTTATGATCGTCCCGTCAACCCCTTTGTGGCGAGCTTTATCGGTTCGCCAGCGATGAACCTGCTTGAGGCCGAGGTGGAAACCGCGTCTATCATCGCGCTCAAGGGCAATACCCGATGGCTTGCCCCTGCCCTGAAGCTGGATGGACCCCGGGCTATCCGGCTTGGCGTTCGTCCCGAGCACTTAGCCTTGTGTGCGCTGGATGATCCTCTTGCGCTTACCGGCAGGGTCACCGTGGTTGAACCAACCGGTGCCGATACCCTGGTCCATCTCGATACCAAATCGGGCGATCTCGTGGCATTGTTTCGTGAGCGTCAGAGCTTTGAGGTGGGAGCAATCATCGGGGTAAAAAGCGAAGCGGCGCTGCTCCATGTTTTTGATCGAAGCGACGGACGTCGACTCAACCGCGACATGGATCATGGTTAAGCCAGCAAGCGCTCAAGGATTTTCGTCGAAACTCAGCCAGGCTTGGCAGCGCAGCGGCTCGATGCTTTGCGTCGGCATTGATCCGGATCCGTCGCGTTTTCCAAGACCGCTGCAGGGCAAAGCTGATGCGCTTTATACGTTTTGCACCGCAATCGTCGATGCGACTGCACCATTTGCCTGTGCTTTCAAGCCGCAAATTGCCTACTTCGCAAGCCTCGGTGCTGAAACTTGTTTAGCCGCACTGATGTTATACATACGACAACACCACCCTCACCTGCCTATCATCCTCGATGCGAAGCGAGGTGACATTGGGAGCACCGCCGAACACTACGCGCGAGAAGCCTTTGAGCGCTATCAGGCCGATGCGGTTACCGTCAGCCCTTACATGGGCAGCGATTCGATCGCGCCGTATCTCGCCTACGAAAATCGAGGCGTCATCGCGCTATGCCGCACCTCAAACCCGGGTGGGGCCGATCTACAAGCCCTGCAGGTGCAGCTACCCCGTGACTTGTCTGAGCAGCTCAAGGCTAGTCAGAAGCAAGTGCCCGCCGAGCTACCGCTCTATCAGGCTGTCGCGCTCCTGGCAGCCCATCGCTGGAACGACAAGGGACAAATGGCCTTAGTCGTCGGGGCCACTTATCCTGAAGAACTCGCATCGGTTCGTGCGCTTGCGCCTGATTTGCCCTTGCTTGTGCCGGGGATCGGTGCGCAAGGCGGTGATGTGAATGCTGCAGTGATGGCTGGGCGGCAGGCTTCAGGATGGGGTTTGATGTTGAACTCGTCGCGTGCCATTCTTTACGCGAGCGCCGGAGAGGATTACGTTGAGGCTGCAGCAGGTGTTGCGCAAAAAACGGCCGAACTGATAAGGCAGGCCGCAGCGCTGGTGGAGACAAACCATGCAGAACACATTGGTCAAGGACGACGAAACACCGGCTGATGCTTTAAGCCGGTCGCCCCGACGAGCAACCCCTCCCTTCGATCGATTCTTTTAAGCTATCCGAGAGCGATTTGCATGCATGATGTTATTTGTCCCCATTGTTCCAAGGCCTTTAAGATTGACGAGGCCGGTTACGCAGACATCCTCAAACAGGTTCGAGACCGCGACTTTGATGAACAACTGCAAAAGCGACTCGCCTTGGCTGAACAAGAAAAGCGCAATGCGGTTGAACTAGCCAAGGCCCAGCTAAGTGCTGTCATCGAACGTGAGCTCGCACAAAAAGATCAAACGATTGAACGCTACAAAGCTGCGATCGATTCGAGCGAGATGGCCCGAAAGCTTGCAATTACTGAAGCGGTGCAATCGATATCAAGTGAGCGGGATAGCTTGAAGATCAGGCTCGAACAGTCAAGGCTTGACAAGCAGTTGGCAGAAGCGTCCTTGAAGGACAGGTATGAGACGCAGCTCAAGGATCGTGACCAGGCTATCGAAAGACTGCGCGACATGAAAGCAAAGCTATCAAGCAAGCTCTTGGGCGAAACCCTTGAGCAACACTGCGAGACCGAGTTCAATCGCCTCAGAGCAAGTGCCTTTCCGAATGCGTACTTTGAAAAGGACAACGATGCAAGGGGCGGCAGCAAGGGCGACTACATTTTCCGGGAACTTGATGCCGAAGGCCTCGAAGTGGTGTCGATCATGTTTGAGATGAAAAACGAAAGTGATCGAAGCGCTTCAAAAACAAGAAACGAAGATTTCCTCAAAGAACTCGATAAAGACCGAAACGAAAAGTCCTGCGAATACGCGGTACTGGTCTCAATGCTTGAATCGGACAGTGAACTTTATAACAGTGGCATCGTGGACGTCTCTCACCGATACCCAAAAATGTATGTGATTCGCCCGCAATTTTTTATTCCGATGATCACCCTGCTACGCAACGCAGCGCAAAAATCCCTCGGCTACAGGCGGGAGCTAGCGATCATGAAGGCACAAAATATTGATATCACGCATTTCGAAGCTGAGCTTGAAGGTTTCAAAGCCGGCTTTGCGAAAAACTATGATCTTGCTTCCAGAAGGTTTCAGACTGCAATCGATGAAATTGATAAATCAATCGATCACCTGCAAAAGACCAAAGAAGCGCTTCTGGGCACAGATCGGAACCTCAGGCTTGCCAACGACAAAGCACAGGACGTGAGCATAAAGAAGCTAACCCGAGGCAACCCGACGATGGCAGCAAAGTTTAAGGCGCTTCGGGACGGCGTTTAGGCGACTCGTGGAGGCGGGGGATGGATTTGAACCACCCTACATGGCTTTGCAGGCCAAGGCATGACACTCTGCCACCCCGCCTTTGATCGTCTGCGGTCTCGCTCAGAAATTATACTTGGCAGAGAGCACGACGGCAGATTTGCCTGCAAACTTGCCATCAGCCCGATAGGCCATTTCATCTTTGGCGTCCACGCCGATGAGACTCAGGCCAAGAAGAAGACCCGAGACATCTTTGGTGATGGCAATCGAATAATCGGTATAGTCGGCCGTGCTGTTGTTCGCCACCCTTTGACGCCCGAGGTGGGGCACAAGCGTCCAGCCGCTGCCCATGTCAAAGCTGGCGGACAAATCAAAATAGCCGCTACCCGAGGAATCCTTGAATCCAAACAAACTCGTCAGCGCGTGGGAATACTTCGCCGTAACTGGCCCGAAAGTCAAGGCACCGTAAATTTCAGTGGTGTTGGCGTTGTCGAAGCCAGGCACGTTTCCGAGGGTGTTGCCCAGGTATTGGTAACGTAACAGTCCCACATCGGCCACAACATCCTTGGCAATCTCGGTCTTATAACCACCGTATAAATCGACCTCCGAAGAACCCTTGGCGCCCGCGTCCTTGATCCACTTGATATTGGTTGCCCATACGCCTGCATAAAGCCCGTTTGGCAATCCTAGATCAGCACCGACCTGCAAGGCTGGTCCGAAACGTGTTTGGGTGATGCCGCGATAACGGTAATCGCTCACAACCGCCGCATTGCCAGTCAGCGCGTATT
>Ga0214921_10007294_pt1 | contig 14795 bp, 11 predicted proteins | sample LL1505_MetaG_FD_177992 | JGI IMG/M metagenome (GOLD analysis project Ga0214921, IMG submission 177992) | Freshwater microbial communities from Lake Lanier, Atlanta, Georgia, United States - LL-1505 | ecosystem: Environmental > Aquatic > Freshwater > Lake | place: USA: Georgia | collected... | reverse complement strand
AGTTGCAATAAGCGCAAAAGCCGATGAATATGAATCCAAGTAAGACCCGAAAGCCGGTTCAATCTGATCGCCTAGCCAGCCAGTATTGATCACCACCGATGAAACTCCGGCGCGTGCCAAAGCACGCAATGGATACTGAAGCAACGGCAATCCATGCACTTGAAGCAGTGGTTTAGGGCAGGTGTCGGTGAGCGGGCGCATGCGATCGCCGCGACCAGCGGCCAAGACCATGGCCTGGGCCGAACCTGTAAAAGTGTTTGCGTGCGTGTTCAAAGTCACAGTGCTGCGAGTGTAGCCAGCCAAGCCGTTGCTGCAGCCAGCGAATCGGTTTGAATGACTGTTGCCTGTGCTAACCGCTGGTCAAAACCGCTGCTACGGGCCACACAGCCGCACCCAGCCGGTTTGGTTAAAATAATAGGTTCCCCTATTCACACCCCTTTTACGGAGCCTTTCATGGCGAACCACCAACAAATGGCCAGTGCAATTCGTGCATTGGCAATGGACGCGGTACAACTTGCAAATTCCGGTCATCCCGGCGCGCCCATGGGCATGGCGGATATCGCAGTTGCACTCTGGGGCGAACACCTCAAACACAACCCAACCAATCCGCATTGGGCCAACCGAGACCGCTTCGTGCTGTCCAACGGACATGGCTCAATGTTGATATATGCGTTGCTGCACCTTACTGGCTATGACTTGCCGATGAGCGAGTTGAAAAACTTCCGCCAGTTGCACAGCAAAACCGCTGGTCACCCCGAGGTCGGTATCACCCCCGGCGTGGAAACCACCACCGGCCCGCTCGGCCAAGGCATCACCAACGCGGTGGGCATGGCGCTGGCAGAAAAACTGCTGGCTGCCGAATTCAACCGCCCCGACCACGATATCGTTGACCATCACACCTATGTCTTCTTGGGCGACGGCTGCATGATGGAAGGCATCAGCCACGAAGCTTGCGCTTTGGCAGGTGCCTGGAAGCTCAACAAGTTGATTGCGCTTTATGACGACAACGGCATTTCCATCGACGGCAAGGTCACGCCTTGGTTCATCGACGACACACCCGCGCGTTTCAAGGCCTACGGCTGGAACGTCATCACGGTCGATGGCCATGATGTGAATGCGGTGTCTCAAGCCATCGCCAACGCTAAACACAGCGCAGACAAGCCCACCCTCATCGCTTGTAAAACACACATTGGCCAAGGCAGCCCCAATCGGGTCGACACCGCCAAAGCACATGGAGAGCCTTTGGGCGCAGACGAAATCGCACTGACCCGAGCCGCCATCCATTGGCCGCATGAGCCGTTTCATGTGCCTGCTGATGTGTACGCCGATTGGGACGGCAAGTCCAAAGGCACGCAGCAAGAACAGCATTGGAAGCAGTTGTTCCAAGCCTATGCAACCGCACACCCCGCACTGGCTGCTGAATACAAACGCCGCATGGCGGGGGATTTGCCTTCCAACTTCCACCAAACCGTGGTCGATGCCGTGGTCGCAGCCAATACCAAAGCAGAAACTGTGGCCAGCCGCAAAGCCAGTCAACTGGCGCTTGAAGCCTTGACCGCGGCCATTCCCGAGCTGCTCGGCGGCAGCGCCGACTTGACCGGCTCTAACCTGACCAACACCAAGTCCACACCGAATATGCGTGTCGATCTGGCGGGCCGCGTCGTCAAGGACGAGCATGGCCACGGCGGTCGTCATATCAATTACGGTGTGCGAGAGTTCGGCATGGCTGCCATCATGAATGGCATCACGCTGCACGGCGGCTTCATCCCTTACGGCGGCACATTCCTCACTTTCTCCGACTATTCACGCAATGCCATCCGCATGGCGGCATTGATGAAGCAGCGCGTGGTGCATGTGTTCACCCACGACTCCATCGGTTTGGGCGAAGACGGCCCAACCCACCAATCGATAGAACACGCAGCTTCTTTGCGCTTGATCCCTGGACTGGATGTGTGGCGTCCGGCGGATACCGCAGAGACAACCGTCGCATGGGCAGTGGCATTGCAAAACGCACACCGCCCGACCGCCTTGCTGCTCAGCCGCCAAAACCTGCCGTATTTGCCCAAAGGCGACAGCAAGGCCAAAGACGCCAGCGGTCTGGACGCGATCAACAAAGGCGCTTATGTGCTGGCCGAGCCCTCCGAAGTTGGCATGAATAAAAAAGCGCAAGCCGTCATCATCGCCACCGGCTCTGAAGTACAGCTTGCACTCAAAGCGCAGGCTTTGCTGGCTGAACACAAAATTGCTGTACGCGTGGTGTCTATGCCCAGCACCACCACGTTTGACCGCCAAAGCGTGGCGTACAAAACGGCAGTATTGCCAGCCGGAGTGCCGCGCATTGCGGTCGAAATGGGCAGTACCGACGGTTGGTGGAAATACGGCATGTCGGCTGTCGTAGGTATAGACACTTACGGCGAGAGTGCACCCGCGCCCGTGTTGTTCAAGCATTTCGGCTTCACGCCTGAAAACGTCGCTGACACCGTGCGCAAAGTGTTGCAACGCGGTTGATGTTTCAACGCAGCCTGATGGATGCAGGCTGCGTAGGTTTTATATTGTTTAACTTGTTTACAGAGAAAGATCAGCCATGGCTATCAAAGTAGGTATCAACGGATTCGGTCGCATCGGTCGCATGGTATTTCGTGCCGCTATTCAAAACTTCAACGACATTGAAATCGTTGCCATCAACGATTTGTTGGAGCCAGATTACCTCGCATACATGTTGAAGTACGACAGCGTCCATGGCCGCTTCAAAGGTGAGGTGTCGGTTGACAACGGCGTGCTGGTGGTCAATGGCAAAAAAATTCGTCTCACACAAGAGCGTGACCCGGCTGCATTGAAATGGAACGAGGTCGGCGCTGATACCGTGATCGAAGCCACGGGTTTGTTCTTGGACAAACCCACCGCCGAAAAACACCTGGCGGCTGGCGCCAAAAAAGTGTTGTTGTCAGCACCCTCCAAAGACGACACGCCCATGTTTGTTTACGGCGTGAATCACCACACCTACGCCGGGCAAACCATCGTCTCTAACGCCTCTTGCACCACCAACTGCTTGGCACCTGTGGCCAAAGTGTTGAATGACAAATGGGGCATCAAGCGTGGTCTGATGACCACGGTGCATGCCGCCACGGCCACACAAAAAACCGTGGACGGTCCATCGAACAAAGATTGGCGCGGTGGCCGCGGTATTTTGGAAAACATCATTCCTTCCAGCACTGGCGCAGCCAAAGCGGTTGGCGTGGTGATTCCGGCATTGAACAAAAAACTCACTGGCATGTCCTTTCGTGTGCCGACCTCCGATGTGTCCGTGGTCGATTTGACGGTGGAGTTGGAAAACCCCGCCAGCTATGCCGAGATTTGCGCTGAAATGAAAGCACAAAGTCAGGGCGCGTTGAAAGGCGTGCTGGGCTACACCGAGGACAAAGTCGTGGCCACGGATTTCCGCGGCGAGCCTTGCACCAGTGTGTTTGACGCAGACGCAGGCATTGCTTTGGACAGCACCTTCGTCAAAGTAGTCAGTTGGTATGACAACGAATGGGGTTACTCCAACAAGTGTTTAGAAATGGTGCGCGTGATTGCCAAGTAATCGGGTCAATCTCATCACCCAAGCGCCCTGCGGGGCGTTTTTTGTTGGCGCGTGTGGTGATGCGTGCCAAGTGAACTGACAGCGTGACATCAAAGGCTAACATCCATCCATGGATTCAGTGATTTCAAATTTCAAAGCGCATATCCGTCAAGCCGCTGCTGATGGATTAGTCTTACGCATACAAGGCGGCGGCACCAAGCATTTTTACGGTGAGCACAACCCTTCCCATGCCGTGCTGGACACACGCGACTATGCAGGCGTGGTCAGTTACGAGCCCAGCGAATTGGTGGTGACAGCGCGATGCTCAACACCACTGGCAGAACTTGAGCAACTGCTGTCTACCCAAGGTCAATGTCTGGCTTATGAGCCGCCACATTTTGGCGCAGCTGCGACCGTCGGCGGCATGGTGGCCGCTGGGCTGGCCGGACCGTCGCGCGCCACTGTCGGTGGTGTGCGTGACCATGTGCTGGGCGTCAAGATGATCAACGGCTTAGGCGAAGAACTGACCTTTGGCGGTCAGGTCATGAAAAACGTCGCTGGCTATGACGTGTCGCGTTTGCTTGCAGGAAGCATGGGCACCTTGGGGGTGATCACTGAGGTGTCGCTCAAAGTGTTACCAAGCGCACCAGCGGAAGCCACGCTGGCATGTCAACTGTCGCAGCTTGACGCTTTGAACCAATTGCATCGTTGGGGCGCGCAGGCGCTGCCGCTGAATGCAAGCACTTGGTTGAATGACCTCACCGACACGGCCAACAACGGTGTGTTGTTCGTGCGATTGCGCGGCGCGGTTGCTGCCGTCGAAGCCGCTTGTCCGCGCATGATCGCCGAGGTGCAGGCCTTGGGTGGTCAGGCCAGACGCATGGAACAACTTCCAGCGGCAGAGGATTGGCAGGCTGGGCGAGAACAAACCCATTCTTTTTTCAAGGCAGCATCATCTGAACACTGTTTGTGGCGTTTGAGTGTGCCGCCGACCACCCCGGTGCTGGATCTGCCCTACGCCATGTATATCGAATGGCACGGCGGTTTGCGCTGGTGCTGGGCGCCTGTGTCTGCGGCGTCACAGTTGCGTCAGGCCGCTCGCCAGGCTGGCGGTCATGCCACCTTGTTCCGACGAGGCTTGGGCGTTGGTGATGATGTGCCTGTATTCACGGAATTGCCCGCGGTACAACTGCGTATTCAGCGCGACTTACAAAAACAGTTTGATCCACACGCTGTGTTTAACACGGCACGACTTGGTATTTAATTGATGCAAACCCAACTCTCCCCCGAATACCAGCACACCGCCGATGGCCTAGAAGCTGAAGCCATATTGCGCAAATGTGTGCATTGCGGATTTTGTACCGCGACTTGTCCGACCTACCAACTTCTCGGTGACGAGCTAGATGGCCCGCGAGGACGCATTTACCTGATCAAACAAGTGCTTGAAGGTGCAACGCCGACACGCGATACACAGTTGCACTTAGACCGCTGTTTGACCTGCCGCAACTGCGAAACGACTTGTCCCAGCGGCGTTCAATACGGCCACCTGGTGGACATCGGTCGCAAGCTGGTCGATGACAAAGTGCCGCGCCCTGCCAGCGAACAAGCGGTACGTTGGGCTTTGAAAGAGGGTTTGAATTCACCGCTGTTTGCGCCGGCCATGAAGTTGGGTCAAGCCGTGCGCGGTTTGTTGCCTGGTTCCCTCAAAGCCAAGGTACCCGAAGCGCGTAGCGCAGGTCTTTGGCCGACGCAAAACCATGCACGGCAAGTCTTGATGCTGGCTGGGTGTGTGCAACCGTCTATGAGCCCAAACATCAACAGTGCGACTGCGCGGGTGCTGGACGCTTGCGGCATTCAAACCTTGGTTGAGCCGCTGGCTGGTTGCTGTGGCGGCGTCAAATTTCATTTGAACGACCAAGACGGCGCCTTGGTGCAAATGAAAAACAACATCGATGCCTGGTGGCCACATGTCAGCCAGGGCGTGGAGGCGATTGTGATGAACGCCTCGGGCTGCGGCGTTACCGTCAAAGACTATGGCCATATTTTGCGCAACGATGCAGCTTACGCAGACAAGGCCAAACGCATCAGTGCATTGACCAAAGACCTGAGCGAACTGCTCCCGGATTTGGTGCCTGCATTGAAACAGCGTCTGTCAGCGCAGTCTGCCCAATCATTGGGGCTGATGGCGTTTCACCCGCCGTGTACGCTACAACACGGACAGCAACTCAAAGGCGGCGTGGAAAGCCATTTGAACGCGCTTGGGTTCAAACTGCAAGTCGCCTCCAACGAAGCGCATTTGTGCTGCGGCTCGGCTGGCACTTACAGCGTGCTGCAACCGGCCATGGCCACCCAGCTGCGCGACCGCAAGCTCGGCAACCTTCAGGAGATGCGTCCGCAAGCCATTCTGAGTGCCAACATAGGTTGCATCACGCATTTACAAAGTGGCACGCAAGTGCCGGTCAGGCACTGGGTAGAAATAGTGGATGAAGCGATGCTCACGGCTGCGGCGCATTCAACCGTTGCATAAATGCCGGTGACAGCAGCAATTGCTCTTCGATAAGGGCACACAGTTTGGGGCGCTCAAACGGTTTGAGCACCATGGCATTGACGCCCACATCCAGACAGCGTTGATGGTCATCGGCATTCACGTTGGCGGTGAGTGCCAGCACAGGTACGTCACGTTGTGGCACAGGCCATTGCGTGCGCAAACGTCGTGTGGCCTCAATACCATCCATCACCGGCATCAGCATGTCCATCAGTACGAGATCAAAGCTTTGTTTGCTCAATGCGTCCAACGCCTCTTGGCCATTGCCAGCCTGTTGCAAAAAGGCATGGGGCCAGTGAGAGTTCACCACTTGGCAAGCCAATAAACGGTTGACCGCGCTGTCGTCGACCACCAGAAAACGGACGTTGAATGATTGAAGACGGGTGATGCCGGTGTCATCCTCGATAGACGGTGAAGTCTGTTCTGCGCTGACCATTGGCAGCGCAAACCAGAACCGCGAGCCTTGGCCCTGCTGGCTTTGCACGCCGATTTGTCCGCCCAACAACTGAACCAAGTGGCGACTGATAGACAAGCCCAATCCATTGCCGCCATAAACGCTTGCTGTGTCGTTGCTCGCCTGTTCAAAGCGTTCGAAAATTTTGTCAATTCTTTCGCTGGGGATACCGATGCCAGTGTCTGTGACAGAAAACAACAACTGATTGTCTTGGCATTCAACGCTTAAGCTGACCGTCCCCTGGTGGGTGAATTTGATGGCGTTACCCAATAAATTAACCAGAATTTGCATCAAACGGTGCCGGTCTGATTGAACAAAAACCGGTAGGTTGGGGCCGGTCTGCAGCGTGTAGTGGATATTCATGCTGTTGACCCGTTGCAAAAACAAATTGAATGCAGCGCGAACGGTGACCATCAATTCAAACGGCTCATGTTGCACTTTCAATTGCCCGCTTTGCAGCAATGAAAAATCCAGTACATCATTGATGACGGTCATTAAATGGTCGCTGGACTGCTTCACCAACTCGGCCAATTCCAGCGCCCTTGGCAGGTCTTTGACATCTTGTCTCAGCAAATCGCTAAAGCCGATGATGGCGTTCATCGGTGTGCGCAATTCATGGCTCAGCAAGGCAATGAAATTATTTTTGACCACTTGAGCGCGCATCAGTTCGGTACGCGACTGCAACAAATTGGCTTGTCGTTTCGCACTTAGGCGCAGCGTGCGCACATACAGGCGTTCGTAGATCAATGGCAAGGACAAAAGAAAAATACTGATGGCCACATTGTTCCAAGCGTTGAGTCGCAGTAACTGAGGCGGCGCCACATAAAAAGGCGAAATCCAAGCTTGCCAACTGCTGAGCGCTAAACCACCCAAGCAAAGCAAATACACCGTCATCCAGAAAATACCCGCACGCACGCTGAGCAAAACCAAGGGAATCAAGGGCGCCATGACCAGCCAATTGAGGGCATTGGAAAACATGCCGCCGGTCAAGATGGCTTCGCGTAGCAAGTGAAAAACGCCGTAGCCGATGGCGGCATTGAGCGTCCAGTGCAACGGCAAACCCAACACAAACATAAACATAAATAGGCAAATGACCAGACCCAACACATAGGTGTTGAATTGGCCGACCGGGTCGGGTGTCTGGCTGGCAATGATGAAATTCATCAAGGCCAGACAAAAAGTAAAGCCTATATAAAACTGTGATTTGGTGTCATGCCAACGCGACATCACGTGCGATCGATACGATTGCCACAGGGTCTTGTTTGTTTCAGCCATGCAAGCTCCTTGCGTCATGCACCAACCGCTCGACCGACGTTTGCAGCAAAGCTTTGCTCAGGGGTTTAACCAACACATCGTTCATCCCTGCCGCCAGGCATTCATCATGGTCATGTGGGTGGCTGCTGGCGGTCAAGCCAATCACGACCAGCTTCTCCAGAACAGGGTTCTGCATGGCGCGAATGGTGCGTGTGGCTTGCAAGCCATTCATCTGCGGCATCATCAAATCCATCAATATGGCATCCACCTTGTGGTTTTCCACATACATCAGACATGATTGAGCGCTGGAGACACAATGCAACGAAGCCTGCGGCCACAATTGAGCGCACATCAGACTGGCTACTTTTAAGTTCATGGCGTTGTCATCCACCAGCAACAGCGACAGCGGTTGCTTTTGCAGCGCTTCGCCGCGGTCAGTGACGGCTGCGTTGTGGGCAGGTGCATCACAAACCAGCAAGGGGATGCGAAACCAAAAATAGGCGCCATGTCCCGGTTGACTGCGCAAGCCAATCTGTCCACCAAACAAATCAATCAAGCCCTTGCAAATGGCCAGGCCCAAGCCTGCACCACCGAATTCGATATGGGTTTGTTGGTCAGCGTGTTCGAAGCGGTTGAAGATGAAAGATTGCAACTCTGGTGCAATACCTACGCCGGTATCGATCACTTCAAACAACACATGGTCCTGATCCTTGCTCACTTGCAGCCGGACTTCGCCGTTCTGGGTAAATTTGAACGCGTTATCAATCAAATGACACAGCACATCTTTGATTCGCAAGGCATCGGTCATCAACCATGCGGGCAATTCAGGGCTCAGACTGGCATGAAAATGCACGGGGTCGTTGGCCGGTCGTTTGTACTTTTCCATACACTGAGTGAACGCGTCGGGAAAGTAGGTGGGCGTTAATTTCAATGGCAGGCGACCCGCCTGGATTTGAGAAAAATCCAGAATTTGATTCACCAGTGTGAGCAAACGCTCGGTAGACGAGCGAATCAAGTCCAGTGTTTGCAGACTTTTTTTCTCGGCGGTTAATTCGGCACGAATCACGTCATTGAAGCCCAGAATGGCATTCATGGGCGTGCGCAACTCGTGACCGACCGAAGCCAGAAATTGGTCTTTGTAGGACTCTGCTTGCAACAGGGCGGTTCGGTTGGCGCTCAACTCGATGTTGCGCTGGGTGATTTCAGTTAACTGGTGGTTGTAAATACGCAGGTACACCATCAATCCACCAAACAAACTGATGGCAGTGAACACGTAATTACCCAGCGACCACCATAGATGTTTCTGGCTATACACATAGCTGACGGGCAGCCAACCGTTTTCTGTCAACGGCACCAGGATCAGTACCGACAACTGAACCACCCCGATCCACACCAATGAATCGCGCCAGCCCAGTAAAAACATGGCGGGCACCGGCAGAATCATGAGCCAGATGATGGATGAAGAGAACAAGCCGCCAGAGACCCACACGCAATACATCACCAGCAGGTAAGACTGGATCAACAACATGTGGGTGGCCAGTTTCATTGACCAGTGAAAAACACGATAAGCCAGTCCGCTCAGGCAAACCCCAGTCAAAGCTAACCAGAACGCATGTTTGAACGCAAACGGTTCAGACAGCAATAAAAACACCACCAAATTGGCCAGAATGACGAAAAAAAACAGGACAAAAACACTCTCAAGCTGGTTAAACGCCATGTTCCAGCCAGCCCCAAACAACCTTAATAGGCGGCTGCGAAGTCTGGTGGTGGCGGACATGGTTAAGACAAGGTCAGGGCTTGTTCTATGTCGGATGCCAATGCCGCAGGTTTGTCCAGTGAAGCGAAACGTTTAATGACTTGACCATCACGTCCGACCAGAAATTTGGTGAAATTCCATTTGATGCCTTCGCTGCCCAACACGCCTGGTGCTTGTTGTTTCAGCCATTGAAACAAGGGGTGGGCCTGGTTGCCATTGACGTCAATCTTCTCCATCATGGCAAAGCTCACGCCATAGTTTTTTTGACAAAACGCGCCGATCTCGGCATTGCTGCCCGGGTCTTGTGCGCCGAACTGGTTGCACGGAAAGCCCAGCACCACCAGGCCTTTGTCGGCATAGGTTTGGTGCAATTGCTCCAGCCCGCTGAACTGGGGTGTGAAACCACAAGCGCTGGCGGTGTTGATGATCAACAGCACCTTGCCCCGATGGTCAGACAGATGCACTGTCTGGCCGTTGATGTCATTGGCTTGAAAATCGTAAAGGGAAGCGGCGTTCATTCGGACTCCTTGGTGTGAGCTTGCATTGTCGCCAAAATAGCAGCAAAAACAATCATTAACCCACCCATGAGTTTGCGTAAGCTCAACTCAGACACGCCCATGAACACAGACGAAGCCGTGGCAAACACAATCTCTGACAACATGACCAAGGCGGTGGTGTGAGCTGGCAATCGGGCTGCGCCGTATTGCAAACTGAGGTTGGAAAATAGCAGGCACAAGGACAAACCCAGGGCAAATGGCCACCAACTGACATCGGTTGGCAGGTTCACCAGACCAAGGGGCGCCAAAGCCGCAGCGGCTGCTGCCGTGATGCACATACCGCCGCCAAACATCGCAGCCATGCGATCGCTCTCTGGCAAATAGGCCAATTTGCGCAACATGGCGTTGTTCAGCGCAAAGCTGGCGCCGCCCAACAAGGCCAAGTAATCCATGGCGCCGCTGGGCCATGGCCAAGGTGTCTCTGGCGTCTTGAGCACCAAGGCCACGCCGCACAGCGCCAGCAGCAGACGCAGCATCGCCATGCGATGGGGTTTTTCATCTAAGAGCCACCAGGCAAACAATACCGACCATGCAGGCATGGTGTAGAACAGCAGCACCACCCGCACCACATCACCCTGCGTGACCGCCCAATTAAAGCCCAAGTTGGTCAGGCCGGAGCCTAGAAATAACCACCAGAGTTGCGGGTGCTGACGCAGGCTGCGAAACCATTGCGGGCGCAGCATGCAAATGAAGGCAAATGACAAGCCATACATCAAAGAGGTGGCCCACAGCGGATGTAATCCCCGCCATTGCATTTCGCGCAATGGCCACCAGCACACACCAAACACCAAGGCATTGGCCACCAAGCCCAACACCGGACCTAGGGTGGACTTCGTCATGCATCAGTGCCCAGGATCCTGGCGGGCAATCTCCATCAAGCGAGCGACTTCCTGCGCGTGATGTAAGCAGTTGCTGGCATGCCAACGTTGTATCAGCCACATATTGCCGGCGACAAACAAGCCAAAGCAGACGATGGCAGCAAAAGCGCTCAGCCCCATGCCTGTGGCCAGCGCGTAAAGTCCACCCAAAGCGAGTATGCAGGCTTGCTCATTGAAATTTTGTACCGCAATCGAACGCCCGGCACCCATCAAATTGTGCCCGCGATGCTGCAATAAGGCGTTCATAGGAACCACCAAAAACCCGCCTAAACCACCCAACAGTATGAAGAAAGGCGCTGCAATCCAGACGTTGCTGATGAAATTCATCACCAAAATCAACAAGCCCATGGCGATACCCAGTGTCATGACGCGAGGTGCGTCCACCAGTTTCATGCGAACCGATGCAATCACAGCACCTGCCGCGGTGCCGATGGCGACCACCCCCACCAGTGAAGAGGCTTGGGTGGTGGAGTAGCCCAATGCCACAGCGCTCCAGGCCAGCACGATGTAGCGCAAATTGCCACTGGCGCCCCAAAACAAAGTGGTGGTGGCCAAAGAAATTTGACCCAGTTTGTCGGTCCACAACAGCTTGTTGCAGCGCCAGAAGTCGGGCACCAGCGCCAACAGGTTGAAGACCAGACCGTGTTCTTTTTGGCTGTGCAAAGGAACCAAGGTCACGCCGGTTTCGGGTATGCGGGTATTGAACCAGGCCGCCAGCACGTACAAAAAAACAATCAGACTGATGGCGGCTTCGGGCGGGGTGTCTATGCCTGTGTCGATGAAGGGTACATCCACACTGAGTAACAGACCAGAGACCATCGGCCCGACCAATTGGCCGCCGATCAGCACCCCCAAGATGATGGAGCCTATCGTCAGCCCTTCGATCCAGCCATTGGCTTTGACCAACATGGAAGGCGGCAACAGTTCGGTGAGGATGCCGTACTTGGCGGGCGAGTAGGCGGCCGCACCCAGACCCACAATCGCGTAAGAGATCAACGGGTGCGAGCCAAACAACATCATCAAACAACCCACAACCTTGATGCCGTTGCTCACAAACATGACCTGCCCCTTGGGGCGCGAATCGGCAAATGCGCCCACAAACGGTGCCAGCACCACATAAAACAAAGCGAACATAGGCACCAGCGCCGCGCGTTGCCACTCGGCACCGCCCGAGGCTTTGAGCAATTCAACCGCTGCGACAAACAAGGCGTTGTCTGCCAGCGAGCTGAAAAACTGCGCCGCCATGATGGTGTAAAAACCGCGTTTCATGAATGAAAAGGCCAGTTAAATAAGCGGTAGAAGAGAGTCACAAAGTTGTCAATATTCAAGATGCAGGCCTTGTAGCCCGTGGGTTATATCACGCCGATAGAGGGCCTGTCAGCCCTGCGACAATCTCCCGCATGCCACGTCCCATCCATGCCTACATTCACACCGATGCGCTGCGCCACAACCTGCTGCGCTTGCGTCAATCGTGTGCAGATGCGCGCGTATGGGCGGTGGTCAAGGCCAACGCCTATGGCCACGGTCTGGCGCATGTGTTTGAAGGCCTGCGTGGCGCTGACGGCTTTGCGTTGCTTGACTTGAATGAGGCGCAATGCCTGCGCGAACTAGGTTGGCGAGGTCCGATATTGCTGCTCGAGGGCGTGTTCGAACAACGCGATCTGGAAACCTGTTCACGGCTGGATTTGTGGCATGTGGTGCACCATGAAGCACAGATTGACATGCTGAGCAAACACAAGACCCAAGTGCCGCAACGCGTATTCTTAAAAATGAATTCGGGTATGAACCGTCTGGGTTTCATGCCGCAGGCCTTCCGTTCGGCATGGGTGCGTTTGAATGCTTTACCGCAAGTCGATGAAATCTCGCTCATGACGCACTTCGCTCACGCCGACGAGGTGCTTGGTGTGGATCAGCAGCTGCAAGTGTTTCAACAGCACAGCGGGGACTTGCCGGGTGAGCGCAGCCTTGCCAACAGCGCGGCGGTATTGCGCCATGGCGCACGAGACGACGTGACTGCCGATTGGGTACGCACAGGCATTGCGCTGTACGGCAGTTCGCCAGACCATGGTTTGCATGATGCAGCGCATTGGGGTTTACAACCGGCCATGAGTTTGCGCAGTCAACTCGTCAGTGTGCAGCCACTCAAAGCGGGTGAGACGGTGGGTTATGGCGGTGTGTTTACCGCGCCGCACGACATGACGGTGGGTGTTGTCGCTTGCGGGTACGCAGATGGGTATCCGCGCCATGCACCTACGGGTACGCCGGTGTTGGTCGACGGGGTGCGAACCCGCACACTCGGACGGGTCAGCATGGACATGTTGTGTGTCGACGTGACAGATGTGCCGACCGCTGGCTTTGGAACCGATGTGACATTGTGGGGCAGTGCTTCCAGCGGACAGGTACTGTGTATCGATGAAGTGGCGAAGGCGGCAGGCACGGTGGGTTATGAACTGATGTGTGCATTGGCGGCGAGAGTGCCTGTGACTGTTTCCTAGGCTGACCCATCCGGCAGTAATGGGTAACTGACCCCAATTAATGTGACCCCAATTAACCCATCAACGCATCAATGCTTCAGCCTGCTGCGTGATCCGCTCAATCAACACTGCTGCGGACGGTGCATCATGCAACAAACCCACGGCCTCGCCCACCGTCACATGGGCGCGTTCAAAGTCCTGCGCTGTCACACCTGCTTCGTAGTCTGCGCGGGCAGCCTCTGGCGCAGCACGCAATGCATCCGTGCGCGACTCCCATTGCCGGTGTAAACGGTTACGCAAAGCGCGAAAGTCAAACTCGGGCGGCCAGTTTTTTCGCCTCAATACATCAAACACTGAAGAGCGTGCGGTATCGTCCCCGTTCGCAGTCAATGCCGCCGTCACGGCGCCAGCCGTTGCCAGGCTTTCGGCACTCGCCCACAGCCGCGTGCCCATCAATACACCGTCAGCACCCAGCATCAAAGAAGCAGCAAGACCGCGCCCGTCGGCAATGCCTCCTGCCGCCAGCAGCAATGTTGAAGCGGATTCGCGAGCCAGCGCATCTGCTATTTCAGGCACCAGCGTGAAGGTTGCGCGCGCTTGTAAGCTGTTCATGCCGTGTCCACCGGCTTCCGCACCTTGTGCCACGATCATCGCCGCGCCGGCTTCTAAACAAACCGGCAATTGCTCCAGCCGTTGAATTTGACAAATCAAAGGTATGCCGCGTTTGGCTATTCGCGCCGCAAAGGGACGCGGGTCGCCGAATGACAGCATCAATGCAGCGGGCTGGTGTGGCTGATCAAGCAACCAGTCCAATGCGCTCGCATCCTCGTCCAATTTCCAGGTAATGAATCCGCAGCCCAGACGGGCTAAAGCATCTTCATCCCCCTGCAAATGTTGGATAGCAAGTGAATGCTCTGTTTGCAGCCAACTCAATTCGCCATAACCACCGCCTAGCAAACCCAAAGCGCCAGCGCGGGCACATGTGGCCGACAGCCCACCGCCTGTTGCAAGTGCCATAGGTGCAAGCGCAATAGGTGTGGTGAGCTTGAAAGCAGTCGTGAAACGTGTTTGCATCAAAAAATAATCAGTGGTCGATTGGTGGGCGTAAACACCGAGTGTTCAATCCACCAAAGCCTGCGCCACCAACGCTTTGAGCATGCGCCGGTAATGCGCCCGCAACGGACTGGGTGACTGGGTCATGTACACCGTGCAAATGTGTTCTTTCGGATCGGCCCAGAAATACGTGCCCGCATAACCTGCCCACATGAATTCACCCGCGCTGCCGTGCACCGGTGCCATGCCATCTGCTTGCCGC
>Ga0214921_10007292_pt1 | contig 14797 bp, 16 predicted proteins | sample LL1505_MetaG_FD_177992 | JGI IMG/M metagenome (GOLD analysis project Ga0214921, IMG submission 177992) | Freshwater microbial communities from Lake Lanier, Atlanta, Georgia, United States - LL-1505 | ecosystem: Environmental > Aquatic > Freshwater > Lake | place: USA: Georgia | collected... | reverse complement strand
ATTCAAAAAGAATTGTAGGTTGAACGTTTTGTTATTGCTATTGGTCTGATTGATGTTGTTTTGATTAATAGTGTTGGATACATTCGGTTGTATATTTTTACAAACTTCAATCATTTGTTTTTGCAATTCCTGATTTGATTTTACTATATCCAAAACTATATTAGTCAATTCATAGTTTGATAATGTACCATTATTTGATTTTGTATTATCATCAATAATAGTATTTTTTGAATCTTTATTAAATTCACATTTTTTTTGATGTTTCCATAAACCAGATATAGTTTTGAATGTTTTATTACAAACACATAACTGCGTTTTAGATGCGCCGTAATTTTTGTTTTCAACAGTAAAATTATTTTCCTCGATTTTCCTTTTGTGTTTTGCAGTCGATAAATGTCGAATCATATCACTATTTTGTTTACATTTAAAGTTGCAAATTTCACAATTATATGAATTGATATTTTTATCACAGTAATCGCCGTAAGATGCTTTTCCTAAATTGGTCATTTATTTCCTAATATAGGAAAATATTTTACTGTGAAAAATAGAACGCACCTTTTTTAAAAGAAATTTATGGTAACAAAAACAAAATTAAAATTTTGGTAACCACTGCATAATTTTCATTTATGGTCACAAAACATGTTTTTCTCAAAAAGTTTTTTTGAAAATCAAAATTGGACATTTATTTTTGTCCATTTTTCAAATTCCCAAAAAAGTTTTGCGAATTTTATTTCACTTTTTTGAAAATGATATGTGTGGAAGCATCCCCATTCGATAAAACCCAAATATTACTTTGTTTTATAAATGTATGACGTACATCCAATCAAATAAAAACAACACAAACATTGTTGTTTCAAGATATAAAAAAAACGTAGATTTTGTTTATCGCATCAATAACAATCAAAATATCAATGTTTTGATTTATGACAAAGAAAATCCGAATAATCCATTGAATGTCCCTGTTAATAAGGGGAATGAAGCTTCTGTTTATTTAAAATATATAATAGATCATTATGACAATCTATCAAATTACACCTTTTTTATTCACGATGAAGAATATGCATGGCATCATTCTGGAAGTTTAATCGATAAATATAAAGAAGCTGTTGCTAGTAAAAAAAAATATTATAATATTAACGATAAATGTAGTAATTCCATGAAAAGTGTTTTACGCGAATGCCAAGAAAAAAGGTGGTTGCATGATTTTCTTGGTTGGTACAAACAGTTTCTCGATACCTATATTCCATTCAATCAATTAGATTTAACAACATCTTATAGAAATAGTGCACAGTTCCTAGTACACAAAGACAATATAAGAAAATTACCCAAACAGTTATATATTGATTTGTATGACTGGATTATAACTACAAATTTACCAAATAGTCGAAATGGTAGATACTTGGAATGGACATGGCATATAATGTGGGAAACATACCCCAATTTAGAAAATAGAAAAATAAAAATAAAATATTACTTATCGATAGTCACCTCTTTTGCTATTCTTCTAACAATTTTTTCTTTATTTTTTATTCCCACTTCCGTGGGACCACCACCCATTGCCTCCATAATAATTTGATTGTATTCATCTGATTTTTTCGATTCTGGATTCATGCAATCTGGATATTTCTTTTGAAATTCTGGTAATAATCCCAGGTTTTTACTAACAACACTACTAATCACCTGTTTTATTTTCTGTTTTTCGTCATTTTCTTTTTCCCATTTATCTTTATCTTTTACATACATGATTTCTCTTTTTATATCACTGCAATGAACCGGTCGTTTCTCGATGTCTAAAGCTTTCAGGTTTTTAATGATTATCTTCGATATACCTTCTACATATCCCAAGTGCCCGAGGGTTTCTAAATCAGACAGTTGGAGAGAAATATTATCGATAAATTCGGATATATTCATAGCATCTTTGCATGTTTCGTTGAGAAAAAATTGCAAATTAAACGTTTTGTTGTTGCTATTGGTCTGATTGATGTTGTTTTGGTTAATGTTATTTATGTTTGTATTACTAATCACATTATTTTTCATCATATCCATCATCATTTTATTTTGTTCTACTAATAAATTTTTGAATTCGCTGTTCTCTTTCATCAAAAGCATCACTATGTCCTCTTTGTTTATAATCAAATTTTCAGGTTTGTCTAATTCATTTGTACATTTTTGTTGGTGCTTCCATAATCCAGATGATGTATTATATTTTTTACCACAATTGCAGGTGTATGTTTTTTTATGTTTTTTTGGAGTTCCATCAGGTCCATTCACATTGAGAATATGTTTGCGTCTCAATAAATGTCTATCCATATCACTCTTTATACTGCATTTGAAGTTACACTTTTCACAGTAAAATTTTGGTATGTTTTTATTATGGTTTTTTTCTGACATTTTGTTCCTAAATAGGAAGTAGAAAAAAAACATAGGTATTCAAACGCATTGTTTTCAAAAAAAATATGGTAACAAACTCAAAATTATATTTTTTGTATTGTGACGCTAATTTTCAATTATGGTCACAAAACATGTTTTTCGCAAAAAGTTTTTTAGAAAACAGAAAATGGACATTTATTTTTGTCCATTTTTTCATTTTTCAAAAAACTTTTGTGAAATTTATTTCATTTTTTTATATGTCACTGAAAAACGAACATGTAATTATTATTTTGGTATGACTGCATATTATCACGACGAAAATGTTAATTTCACTGTTTTTGTTTTATTTGAAGTGTCATTTGTAGAAAATGGCACGTGAGTTTTTATATTTGTTTTATATTTTTTTGTAATGAACTTGTAAATCCACATAAATCCCATCAATGTTATCATAGAAAACCCGATTAACGCGGTAGTAGCAATATTAATTTGACTGTTGCATTTTATGGAATATTGTTGTTGTGTTTTATAATAATATACTGTAAGCATTGGAAATACAAATATTCTGAATATAATAAACAATGCATAAAACACCGTGTTGATAATTTTATATATTTTCGTTGTTTTATCAACGATAAGTCGGCTCAATGTTAAAAACACGGTTTGAATTTCTATAGTGATAGAAAGTGCTACATGCCATTCGAATTCCTGTTCTATAATAGGTGTCAAACATAATACAAGTGTAATTCCATGATGTACTAATAAATCGCGAGGTTTGCTTACTACACAACTAGGATAGTTATATATCAATAAACTATCAATAATAATATATCCTATAAATGAATATATGACTATGGGAAATAAATTTATGAATATATAGTCGTATATATTGGTAACAACCAGTAATAAATAAATAGTGTTTACTATTGATATAAAAGATAGAACAATCACATTAAATATATCGTGTAGTATAATGTTTTTTATTTTATTATGTTTTTCCATTTTGTCTATTAGTTCTAGATGCATATTGTGTTTGTTTTTTATTGAAAAAAAACATTATAAATAGTAAATCAATTTTTTTTATTTTGGTATGCAACAATTGAAAAAATGATTGTAGTAATTTAGCGTGTTTTATAAATATAATATTTATTTAATGTAAATGGTTCTAACACATTTGAGTCCAACCTATGTTGCTTTTGGAACAATTACCGTTCAATACACTATGCCAGGTGATGATACACCTTTAACAGCTACTGCTACTTGTAGTGCTACTGGCTCCACACAATCAGGTGCTTTCGCTGCTTTTGAAGAGTCCGCAGCAGATGCAGTCGCAAACACAGTTCCTGTTGGTGCTAATACATTAAGATACGATCTATATAATACTGGTATTAAAATATCGTATGAACCTGCTGGTTCTGTAGCTGAATCTACACCAGTATATTATTCTCATCCAAGTTTACAACTTACAGGTGAATTACGTAGTGCAAATCCAACAACAGGTGAAATGTTGGTCGGTATTGATCCAACAGCCGGTACTGTTAAAATAGGTTCTAATCAAGCACCTGGAAATTATAAAGGTACTTATGGTACTTCAAATGGTGTTATTGGGAATCCTGTATTAGCAGTATCAGGATCAACATTTCCGAACGCTGTTTTTACTATAGTACAGGATGCAGCAGGTGGTGTTGAAAGTGATATAAAAAATTATCCTGCACTAGGAGTAAGAAGCACCACTCAAAAATACGACATTGCTGACACTGTACCTACAATTAAAAGCGATTTTGGTGAAATGTTTGGAGCAGGTATGAATTATGAACTACAGGATAATACTGGTTATACATGGTCATTGGGTACCACAACTTTTGGTGTTGAAGGACTAGATGCAAATAATAACCCTCAAGGTGGTTTTTCAGTAAATATGGTTAGTCTTGATGATAATAACAATCCAAGTGAAACATGTAATTTTCGTGTAGGATATGATGGTACAACATATGTAAAAGGATTAAACATTAATGGTGCACCTGTAACAATAGAACCTGGTACTGGTTATTTAATTGCAGGAGCCCGAGCAGAAGTATGAACGACTTCAACAAATAGTTTGACTAATAATAATCACTCATATTATATATAATGTAATTGAAATGGAGCATTTGAATAATAAACGGTAAAAAAATAAATATAAGGTATTTATTTTTTTTTGTTATTTAACGATATTTTTGTATATACATGATTGCTTAACCGTGGCATTTGCACATAATTCTTCTAGGTTTATGTAAAGTAATGTCTCTATTATATAAACTATTTATATAGTCTCCACATGTATTACACGTATCACTATTTATATGAATTTTAGGTAATTCATCATCTAGTGTGTGAAATACGACTCCCCAGTGACAATGTAAATTATTCGTTCCACTGTAATTAAATCGATAAAATAAGAATACTTTTTCCATAATGTAATTCACTTCTCTCTTGGTTGCTTTTACAAAGCAAATAGTATTATATGTTTTTGTATCATAAAAAGCATAACTTTTTATCATATCTATTAATTCATTTGCAAATTGTTTGTTGTTTCCAATTGCGTTTAATAGTAATTGTTTTTGAACAGATGTAGTCATGTTGTCGCGTTTGTCTAATATAAAAATAAAACCAATACTAAAACGATTTCAATTTTTTATTTTTATGTTTGTCTCTTTACAGTTGTCAATTCATTTTTCACATTTTTACGAGAATATTTTCCCAATCGTCGATACGTTTTTTCGCCATTGCATGTAATATTTGCGATTCGAATTTTGCATAATCTGTTATAAAAAGCCCATTTTCTTTATGTGTAAAAACACGATTATCAAATAATGTTTTAGCATTATTAAACGCATTATGCAAATCAAAATTATGCCTGTTTAATTCATATACCATACAACGATCAAAATCATATCCAGTTAATAGATCAGCTTCGCGGACAATATGGTATGCAAATTGATATTTACCCAAATCAGGAAAACCATTTTTTTTAACAGTAGAATAGGACATGGTTGATATGATTTGTTTTGTAACATCTAGTTCTTCGTATGTAAGTTTATCCCCTAAGAAATCTTCTATATTTTTTATACCTTCATCTTGATTCATGTATTTTTTATCACACATGTCATGGACAATGGCAGATGTGTATATAATGCGTTCATGTTTTTTGATTGGTGGATATTTATGCAATTCATTCTTGTATATATTATGTGCGTAATTAAGAACATTCATACTATGGGTTAAACCATGGGATTCATCAATATTATACTGTAGAGAAGTAGTAAATACGAATTTTAATAGTTTTGTGATTAGCATAATGTCGTCTATAGATTATAATTATATTATCTTTATGTAGTAATTTTTATGTAGTTTATATTGCGTTATGACGTGGTTTTATCATCTGCTATTATGACGTTGTCTTTGTGTTTTTGTATTCCTTCCATGTCATGGTAGTTACTGCTTGTTTAATGACTGGTTTCATAGTTTCCGTTTCTTTATCCAATTTTTCTGCTTTTTTCAATGCGCTATCAATATACAGTTCTTTTAGCAATGTTCCAACTGCAAATGAACCTTCATGCTGATCTAGTTCACCACGTTCAATTTGTTCTAATACCCCTAAGAATCGATAAAGAATAGCAAGATCAATCTCGTCTTTACGTACTTTATTGTATATGTCAGTGTAATAGGTGCATAAAAAATTACATTCAACGATGCATTCTAAATGAGATGTTTCCATGTCACCAGGGTATTTATTTTTGATTTCAATGACTTTTTGAATATCTTTACGCAAAAGTTCACTGTGCTTTAATTTACGAATTAATTCGGTTTGATCTTCTACATTATTTGCTTTGATCATTTTTTGAAGTTGCAGTCTAGCATTGTCGTCCATTTTTGGTTTATATATTAAACTAATTTTATTTCTTTAAATTTTATTTTTTAGATGTAATATATAGTAGATCTTTGTAGAATAAAATGACCGTGACTAAACCAGTATCAGCCACAACATATGGAGTAGTACCAAATCAAGTAGTTTCAAAATCAGCTGAACCAACTACCACTACAAGTGTAACACAAGCAACCAAAGGAGGAAAAAAAAGAACACAACATGGTGGTACCACCACCGTACAAGGAAATCCTACACCTACTCCATATAAATCGCATTCGTATCCATCTCCTTCACAGACATCCACTATGAATCAACAAACAACAGCTCAGGCGAACGTCAATGCTAGTAATGATAATGGAGCGAATAATTCTAATTGGAGACAAACCCCTGCACTTTCACCTGGATCATCCGGTGGTAGTAGAAGAAAATCTAGAAAATCTAGAAAATCTAGAAAATCTAGAAAAACCAGAAAATCCAGAAAATCTAGAAAACATAAAAGAAGAAATACACACAAAAAATAATAATATATATAAATATGCCATCAGGTAGAAATTGGGTAGTTTTTTTATATATTAATTTAGCATTTCTTATATTAATATCTTCGGTTTATGCGTTATTGTCAATAAACAACGTTATGAATAATTGGGCAGAGTATCGTTGTGATGCGCTTTTAATGCCATTTGCTGGATTAATAATGCAACCTACGTTGCCTCCTGGAACTACACCTTCTCAATACACGAAACAAAATTTTCAATATTGTTCAAAAAATATGATGAATAATTCAATGGGAGACTTTTTACAACCATTGGAATACAATAGTCAACTTGCTGCTAATAATGCGGCAAATACATCTAATTCATTAAATACAGCACGACAAAGTTCAACTAATGTTAGAAATTCATTGAGTGGTATTACAACATCTTTAGGTAATGTATTTACAAACGCTAGTGCTAACTCGAAAACAATATCAGGATATGGCTCAGGTATAATAGGAAAAACGCAAACATTAGGCACAGCATCAAATGGTGCCATTAGTAGTAGTACATCAGCATTTAAAAGTATGCCTCAAAAGTAGTAATTGCATAAGTAATTGCATAACTAATTTATAAATAAATTATTTTATAGTAATATTATTCATTATATATATCATAAATATATAATGAATAAAAATGATGATTATATAAACAAAGGAGAAAGTGTAAAAAATTTAAAACATATTTATAAGAAAACTACTTATTTTAAAAGTTATGGAACATCTATTTTTTTATTCATATTTATAACGTTTATTTTCTTTTTATTTTTTTCATATTATAACGTCAAAAACAACATACATAAATATCAATCCAATCCGTCGGAGTACAGATGTCATCCTACAGTAATGCCATTTGCAGGATATATTTATTCTCATCCTGGAATGTCTAACAGTCAATTTAATCGCTCTAATATCATGTATTGTATGAGAGAAACGCTAAAAAATATCATAGGAGACGTATTGCAACCATTAGAATATATTTCACAACAAATACAAAATATACAGTCGTTAAATTTTGGTTCTATGAACTATTTACGAACCATATTTAGCGATATTCGTAATGCAATGAGTGGAATATTTGCATTATTATATAGTTTATTGGCAAATTTGTTTGCATCTATTAACCACATAATAATTTTTTTATCCACTGCATTTATTAAAACCGTAACCATTCCATTATCTGTACTTTATGCAGGTGATATTTTGATATATTGTTTAAGAATTATAGCAAAAATGATTTTAACATCGATAATAGTAACACTTTCCGTTTTAGGAATCTTTATAACAGTAATATTTTTAGTTATTTTTTGGTTAGTTTTTGTAGCAACAGACGCGGTTCCAATAGTGGGTGCAATTTTAGCTCCAATATTAGCTACTTCAAGTGCATTTGGAGTAGCATCAGTATTTTTAGTAACCTATATAATAATTGCAGTTGTTTATGGAGAGATAGCATCCGCACTCAGACTAGGATTAGGTGTATCATACGAAGTAGCACCAAATCCACCAAAATTAAGAATACCAAGTATACATAGCAAAAAAGATAAAAAAAAGTAATGACAATATAATTTAAAAAATTTATCCATCTTTTTTATCTTTTTTCTAGATGTATTATATAACTTATGAAATTTAATTTAAAAAACTTTAGATTAGCCGATTTTTTGAGTAAAAGAATAAATACAATATTATTAATTGTTATTTTAATTATAATATTAACTGGTCATGTTGTATGTTCATGTTCAAAGATGAGTGCTAGTAAAATTGTTGAAAAAATGACATCACCTTCCACAAGACCCGGTCAGAATAAAAATCAGAATAAAAAAATAAAAGATTTGGTTGAAATAGTGAAAACAGTCAAAAACAAAGGAAAAGGAAAAAAAGAAGGATTCACTGGTGCAAATACAAACAACGGACAATCCGCACCATACCTTTTAGGAAGTCCAAGTGGTACAGTTACAATAGATACAAACAGTTGGAACCAACCAAATTTAGTAGTTAAATGCGATGGTAGTTATGGTAAAGGTGTAGCCGATATTTTAGGTCGTCCAAAACAACCAATTCCACTACCTGAAGGTGAATTAGATATTTTTGCCACAACACCATTTAAACCAGAATGTTGTCCTAATTTTTATTCTAGTTCTACTGGTTGTGCATGTATGACTACAGATCAATATAATTATGTACAAACTCGCGGAGGGAATAATGCCCCATATTCTGAATATTAGATTAGGAGTGAAATACGTTTATTTTATTATATGTATAAAAAATACACATAATAATAATAACCATGGATCATGGTTGATAAAGCATTTTATAGCCATCTTTTGTCGGTGTAATTTACGTTTGAATTTATTTTTAGCTAATAACATAAAAAATAAACAAAATAAAAAAGATAGATAGATTTAGTTATAAATTACAATTTACATATTACAAATTACAAATTACAAATTACACCTTTACACACTAGAATAAATTAAACATACATACCTCTAATCGCCATATTATCATCGCGTTCTTTTTTAATCAGTTTATCGACTATATCTTTTGTTATTGTAAACGGGAATTCTACTTTCATAGACATATCTTCTTCGAATAAATTGGATCCTGGCTTCATCAATCGATATAGATTCAATTTTGTGTGAATAATTTCCAAACATCTCTTTAATGAACGAACACCATCTTCTTTATTACAATGATTTTCAATGATATAGTGGATAGAATCTTCTGGTAAAATGATTTCGTCGCTACTGAATTTTACTTGTTCCTGAATTTTTGGCAATAAATACTGATAAGATATAACGGTCTTTTGTTTTTTATCGTAACCCTTAGTTTGAATGCAATACATACGATCACGTAAAATAGAATTTACTTTGGATTCGTCATTGTAACTGAATATGAATAAACATTTACTTAAATCAAAGTCAATATCCGCGAAATATTTATCATGAAATTGACTATTTTGAGATGTATCAGTTAAATGTGTTAATATTCCTGCAATCTCTTCACCTTTTGGAGTATCACTAATTTTGTCTAATTCATCAAAATAGATGACTGGATTCATGCATTTACTGTCAATAATAATTTGGACAATTTTACCCCAAACACTGCCTTCATAAGTATAAGAATGACCTTCTAGGAAAGAACTATCTGTTGCACCACCTAATGCGATAAATGCGAAAGGTCGATTCAAAATCTTACTGATGCCTTCTTTAACAATAGAAGTTTTTCCAGTTCCCATAGGACCTTTAATTGCAATAGCAGTTCCAATTGCATTTGGATTTGTTATCAACTGACCTAATAGTTGCATGATTTGCATTTTTGCATCATTTAATCCATAAACAGCATCATTAAGCGTTTTTTGTGCTTGTTCCATAAATTCATGGCATTTTTCGACACCGTCACTAATATTAACAGGAAGTGTTTTGTAATCTCCAAAAGGAATGGACATGAAAGTATCAATCCAACTTTTTAATTTTGCATATTCACCACTTCCTGGTTCAGCATAACGAAGTGCATTCACTTTTTTCATTGCAATAGCTTTAAATTGAAGAGGAATATTTGATTCAAGAATAGAAATGCGATATGGTTTTTCAATGCGAGTTATTTTATTAATTTCACGCAATTCTTTGATTAATTTTTTTTGTTCAGGAATAGCCATTTCAGTGAAAACAGATTTATCGTTCATTGTATTTTTATTGTGAATAATATGATTGAAAATACGTGAGTTTTTCTCCGATTGACGTTTTTCACGTTTTTCTGCCATTTTCTTTTCGTATTTCAATTTTTTTTCACATGCTTTTAAACATGTTTTTGCGACTTCTGAACTGGAAGTTTTACAAATTTCTTGTAATTGTTTTAACAATTCTTCATCGCTTTTATCTTTGTTTTCTGTGTTATTTAAAACCTCCAAAGTTTTTTCCGCTATTTCTTTTTTATCCGGTGTTTCTACATCTGATTTTGACGTTGTTTTATCACCTTTGGTTTTCTTGTCCTTTGATTTTTCTTCTTTTACAGATTCTTTCGTTTTTTTATCCTTGGATTTTTCTTTAGATTTTTCGTCTTTAGATTTACCCTTGGTTTTTTGGTCTTTTGATTTATTTTTATTATGTTTTTTCTTTAATAATTCTTCATCAGCAGTTTCATTCGAATCAGATTCAGATTCTGATTCTGATTCAGTTTCACTGCATTCTGAAACAACTTCATCTACATCTTCATCTTCAGTTTCATAAAATTCATCTTCATATTGCTGATCTAAATCATCTTCATCATCAACATACTCATACTCATAATTATCGTCACCACCAATAGTTAATATAATATTTACGTTATTTGATTTATCATCTTCTTCATCATCATCCTCTTCACTTTCATCTTTACTTTTGCGATTTTTGGATTTTGAGGATTGTGATTTTGTTTTTTCTTTTGAGTCGCGTTTGGTTTTACTAGATGTTTTTGATTTAGGCTTTTTATGTTTTACTTTTTCCTCTTCTTCATCGGATGAAGATTCGCTTTCAGAAGATTCATATTGTTGCATTTTTTTTGTATTTTTTTTAATTTTGTCGCCTAATTTAACTGTCTTGTCAAGATGTTTTGATGGGAACATTTTTTTCAAAAAACGTCTGTATTCATGCGAGTCAATCGATTCGTTTTCATCTTCTTCTGGGTCATATTCTTCATCGTCCTCATCATCATCATCATCATCGTCTTCATCAGTTGACCATTCGGATTCAGAACTCAATTCGATATCAGATTCTTCATCACTGGATTCATTGCGTTTTCTGTTTTTAGATTTATCTGCATTTTTTGATAATTGAGATTTTGATGTAACAGAGGTTTTCATTTGTTTGACCATTTTGATATTGGATGTTGGATCGGATATTTAGAAGTTTAAATAAAGCAAGTATTGTAAAATGTTAAAGGTTATATGATAATAAGATAAGTTTGTATTTTTTTGTGGTATCCAACAAAAATAAAAATCAAATCAATTTTTTATTTATTTTAGTTTTTTAGTTTTTTACTAACAAAATTAAAATAAAATTGATTCGTTTGTTGGAAATTAATCAAAATTAACACATACAACAAATCGAAATAAATAAAATTAATATTATTAATACATTAATAAACAATCTAAATATATCTTATAATAATAAGGAAGACATAAAGTATATAGTAATTATTTAATTTCTAATACTTAAAATACCATGTCGAATAATGCTTTAACTACCACTACAAATGTTAATAATAAACAGGTTGCTTTGAAAAATTATTCTAAAATAATTGGTGTTCAGTTTAGTATGTTATCACCAGATGAAATTAGAAAAGGTTCAGTTGCTGAAATTACTAGCAGAGATACATACATAAACAACAAACCAGTGATTGGTGGTTTATTTGATCCTCGAATGGGTGTGTTAGAACCTGGATTAATTTGTCCTACGGATGGTTTAGATTACATGCAGACACCTGGTTATTTTGGACATATTGAATTGGCTAGACCTGTGTTTTATATTCAATATTTGAGTACAATTCTGAAAGTGCTGAGATGTGTTTGTTTTAAATGCAGTAAGCTTTTAGTAAGCAAACAGAAATACAAACAAGCATTGAAATTGATGGGTGAAGCGAGATGGAAGTATGTCTTTGCATTGGCCAGTAAAATTAGACGTTGTGGTGAAGATACGGAAGATGGTTGTGGATGTTTGCAACCAAACAAAATTCGTAAAGAAGGTTTGTCTAGTATTTTCGCCGAATGGAAGAATGATGGTAATGAAGAAACAGATGAAAATATTATCATCAAATTGATTCCTGAATTGGTTTTGAAAATATTTAAAAGAATATCGGATGAAGATGTTTCATTTATGGGTTTCAGTCCTATTTGGTCGCGTCCAGATTGGATGGTTTGTCAAGTCATGGCAGTTCCACCTCCAGCTGTTCGTCCATCTGTGAAACATGACGCCCAACAAAGAAGTGAAGATGATCTTAGTCATATTTTGGTGAATATTATTAAAACGAATAAAACATTGCAGGATAAAATTCAAAATAATGCACCTTCAAATGTGATTGATGATTGGACAACTGTTTTGCAATATTATATTGCTACACAGGTGGATAATAAAATACCAGGTGTTGCTTCTGTTGCGCAACGTTCTGGTAGACCATTGAAATCAATCAAAGATCGTTTGAATGGAAAAGGGGGTCGTATGAGGGGCAATTTAATGGCGAAAAGAGTCGATTTTAGTGCTCGTTCCGTTATTACTGCGGATCCGAATATCTCAATTCGAGAATTGGGTATTCCGATGAAGATTGCCAAGAATATTACCAAACCAGTTGTTGTGAATAGCGCAAATAAAGCGTTTTTGACGAAATTGGTTCGAAATGGTCCAGAGGTGCATCCAGGTGCAAAAATTCTGGAGAAGAAGAACGGCGATTCAATTACGTTGCGATATATTGATAGAGCTTCTATTGTTTTAGAAGATGGTGATGTCGTCCATCGTCATATGATGGATGGTGATCCAATCCTATTCAATAGACAGCCAACATTACATAGAATGAGTATGATGTGTCATATCGCGCGAATTATGAAACGCGGTGACACATTTAGAATGAACGTAGCCACAACAAGACCTTACAATGCCGACTTCGATGGGGATAAACTTTAAATGTACAGATTTATCTTGTCCCCAACAGGTGACCGCTTGTTAAGTTGTAGATAATACTTAATAAGGAAAACGTTGTAATATCTACTAATTCATATTAGAATTAATATAATCACCTAGTCATTTAAATATAAAAGAATATAAATGTTTCTTGCTTTAATATATAATGAATGATTTATTAGAAAAAGAAGATTCGCATAAAATTATTGGTGAAATATATAAAATAACAAATTTATTGACAAATAAAATGTATGTTGGACAAACTAGAAGTCATTATCTAAATAGAGGAAAATATAGACCATTTGGACATATTGGAAGATTTAAAAAACATTTAAATGAAGCAAGTAGAATTAATAATAAATGTTCTTGTAGTTATTTAAATAGCACAATTAATAAATATGGTGCTGAAAATTTTAAATGTGAATTAATTATGAATTGTGAAATTGAACAATTGGATAATTATGAACGAAAATACATTTACGAATTAAATACAAAATTTCCAAATGGATATAATTTAACAAACGGTGGTCAAAACTGTGGTTTTGAAAAAGGGAAAAAAATTGTTTTGCAAGAAGTTTTTAAACCAAAAATAGATTTGTCGTTAAATCCAAATCTAAAACGAAGTGAAAAAACAAAACAATTAATTTCTAAACGTTTGAAAGACTATAAAAGTAATCCAAAAGTTAGAAAAGAAGATATGAAGAGAGTCCAAAAACAACATTTAGTTAATAGATTTGAAAAATATAAAGATATTAATATTGATGCTAATAACATTGATAAATATATTTCAACCATAAAAAATAACATATTGGGTTATGAATATGTTGTAATAAAATTTAATAAAATGCGAAGTACTTTTATAGGAAAATATGAAACAATAGAAGAGATAAAAAATAGAGCAAGACAATTTATATTAGATATATTAGAATGGCAACGCATCCAAACTGCTGGAACGTCCTTAGAGCCTTCACTACCACTCACATATGGAAACATTCGTGAGGAACTCGTTTAATTGACGACTCCAAAGGTAAAAACGTGAATGGATTGGATAATCAGCAACCAAGCCCCTAACCTCGCTAATGGTAAGAGTATGGGGAAGGCTCAGAGACTAGATGTTTGCGGGTTTCAAATGATAACTTGACCGGTTTGATGAAGCTCAAGGTATAGTCCAATCCTTACGAGAAATCGTAAGGCATTTCCGTTGGAGATGAATTTACATATGAGTCAAGATGTTGAATCCGAATCCGAATTAAGGAATTTGGCAGCAGTGCCTCACCAACTAATTAGTCCAGCCAACAATTCGGCGATTATTGGTATATTCCAGGATTCAATGTTGAGTTGTTT
>Ga0214921_10007291_pt1 | contig 14798 bp, 16 predicted proteins | sample LL1505_MetaG_FD_177992 | JGI IMG/M metagenome (GOLD analysis project Ga0214921, IMG submission 177992) | Freshwater microbial communities from Lake Lanier, Atlanta, Georgia, United States - LL-1505 | ecosystem: Environmental > Aquatic > Freshwater > Lake | place: USA: Georgia | collected... | reverse complement strand
ACACTTAGCAGAAATGTTTTACCTAACGATACCATGACTTGGACTGGCAATGTACCAGCTTTGCCAAATGGAAGTATTGTGAAATATTTTATCAGAATGACGGATATCAATGGTGTTTACCAAAACAGTCCTGATTCATTGGCCACAAACAGTGCATATTTAGTGAACGATGGTGGTCCTAAATCCATCAAAGATTTACAATTTAGCATCAATAGCAAAAACGGAAGTATCTGGAGTGGTGATTCTTTGATCAATATTTCGGTAAATGCCATTGTAACTTCAACCAATATGGCTCAACAATCTTACAATATCTTAACGCTACAAACTAAAAACTCAACAGATTCAAACAGCGCAATCGTAGTAAACAGATCTACAAATGATGGAACTGGCTCTTGGAAAGTTGGAGATGAAGTAAGCATTACTTCTGCTAGAGTTCAAGAAACTGCAGGTTTAACAACATTAAATTCAGTTTTTGGAACAGTGGTGTCTTCAGGTAATGCATTGCCAGCATTCAAATCTGATATCCAAATCAATGATATCGCAGCATTGAATGCATCTTCATCAAACAGATGGAAACTGAATGCTTTTGAAGGCATGTTGGTTTCATTTGACAATGTATATATTGTAAATACCAATGCCGATGGTGCAAACAATTATGGAGAGTTTTTAGTGAACCAAGACAGTACTGCAACTGTTGGTTTAAGAGTTGATGACATGTCTTCTGTATTGCCAGATTTGTTGAACCAAAATTTAAAAGCTAAGCAGTACATGAGAAGATTACGTGGTGTTTTGCATTACAGTTTCAGCAATTGGAAATTACAACCAAGAGACAGCAATGATTTAGATTTTGCGCCTAGCTTAACTTTGTTAGGTAACAATCCTGATTCTTTGAAATTGAACATGAGCTATGTAGATCCTGGATTTATGGCCATGGATGACATGGATGGAGATTTACATGCCAAAGTTACTGTCACTAGTTTTGTGGATTCATCAAGAGCAAATACCTATGGAATTTTATATACTGTAGCTGATTTAAGCGGAAACAGAGTAAATGCAACTAGATCAGTTGTAGTTTACAACCCAACCAGTATCAATGAAAATGAATTGGCTGGTGTATTAACAACAATTTATCCAAATCCTGCTAAAGAAGAATTAGCCATCAGTATTTCTGGCATAAAAACCCTTCCATTGCAAATTGAAGTCATTGATTTGAGTGGCAGAGTTTTGAATACACGTTCATACATTAGCAAAGAAATCAATGACAATATCAATGTGTCTAATTTCAGCAATGGTGTTTATTTCTTAAGAATCAAAAACGAAAATGGATTCAAAACCATCAAGTTTGTAGTTACTAAATAAATCTGTGATTAACCCATAAAAAAAGAGGCCAACGGCCTCTTTTTTTATGGGTTGTTTTGAAGGTAATACCTCATAAAATCTTGTGGCTTTTTGCCATAAAATTTCACTTTCCTTCGCCTGCCTAAATACAAACTTTGTGGAATGCTTTTGATGCCTAATTTATCACTCATGTTTTTTGTTCCATAAGCGAGCAAATAGCATGGTTTTAGATAGTCTTGGTAAATTTTTAACTCGTAGCTATTTTTAGAATAAAGTACGCAAATTACTTTCAAATGGTTGCTATCTATAGAGGCCAATTGTCTAAGAATCAAAGTATCTGTTTTGAAATTTTTAGCGTCTAGTTGAGAGAAATAAAGGTATACTTCTTTTTTTCTGAGTTTTCTAAGTTTGAGTCGCTCTCCGTTTGATAGGTGTAAAACCAAATTCGGCACTTTCTTTCCTACGGCTATTTTGCCTATTCCATCGCTGTTTTTTAAAGTTTGGATTTGCAATGATTTTCCAAATGAATCAATGTTATTTACTTGGTAAACCATGCCATTTTTTTCAAAAACAAATTGTTTGCCAGCTGTTATCAATTCAAATTTCAAGGGGTTTGTTGCATCGAAAACTGAATCTTCAAGGTCATTGATCAAAAGCTTGTCTATGTTTGGGGTATTGTATATGCCATCCGAATTGGCATCATACAATGCTACTTGAAAAGTGTCTTCAGCCGATTGATAAATCCCTGATTTAGTGATATACCTTTGTTCTCTATAAGTAAATTCAATGCCAATGAAATTCCTGTCTTTATAGGTTTGGGCAAAGTATTCATTCATGAATTGCTTGAAATCGTGCCTGCCTGTTAGCACTTGACGGCTCAATTTTATTTTGATTTGCCCTTCAGGATGCTGCTCATTTTTTAAATAAATAAACAAGGGTGGTTCATCAAAATAGGGCAATTGATAGGTAGAATCATCTGTGAAATCGAAATTTTGATTTTGATCAACTATCAAGTGCGGGTTTTTATGGTAAGGATTGCAAACCAAAACACTCACATAACCTTTGAAGTAAGAATTGCTGCTCCCATTAAAGAATAAATAACCATAAGCATAAGTTCTGTAGGCATTAGGTTTTTTTACATAAATTGGAACAGCGGGTTTTAAGTCCTCAAAATTCATACTCAGCATGCTGTCTTTTTTGAGTTCAAATAAGGCCAAGGTTATCTGGAATTTATCAAACCTTTCGTCTTTAGAAAATTGGTTTAATTCTACTTTGTTTGCTAAAGATTCTTGGGCCTTTACATTCGCAATTAAAAGCAGTAAATAGCTATAAAATACAAGCCTTTTCATGGTGAATTGATTACTGAATTTTCCCAAAATTCTTTCCTAAACTCACTCCAATCCAATGGATGGTTTCAGCACCTCTAAACAAAGGAATATAGTTTAGTCTTAAACAAACACGATTGACATCTATGACCCTCAGTCCAAGAATGAGTTGAGGTACAATTTCTTGCTCACTGAAGTTTTTTGTCAACATGGTAAAGCCGGTACCAATCTCCAATTTATCTTTAGACGGACCTATCAATAAACTTGAGGTAAAAGGCAACATAAATGTTTGCTTGTCTAAAAAAGCGGAGTTTAATAATTTGTAATCAATAGGATTGTAAGCAGCACCAATTCTTGCCGTCCAGGTTAGGTTCTCTTGTTTGTTTTTAAATAGATATTTTTCGTAGTTGAGCGAATAAAATATGCCTGATCCTCCCAATTCTACATAAAAATTATGAGTGCCTTGTGCAATGGGCTCTTCTTGTGCTTTCACACTTGAATTGGCGCCTAAAAAAAATAAAAACAGTATCTTGTACAAAAATAATCGGGTGTATTTCATCAATTACAAAGTAAGGTTCAGAAATTCAATTCGCAAGTTTTTATTTTTATTGAATGTATTTAGCATAGACATAGCAATTACAGCCGTGTCGGGTTATTTGGCAGTGAATAAAGCATTTCAAATTCAATCAGATAACAGCTTGTGTCTTTTGTTGTTTTTTGCTGTATTGCTGGTTTATTGGTTCGACCATATTTTAGACATCAAAAAGTATGGTGCTTCAATCAGTTCAAGACACCAAGTATTTGCACAAAAATCAAAACTAATTTATGTTTCAGGTGTATTGATTTTGACTTTTTCAATCTATTTTTCCATCACAGTGATGAGCTTTCAATTGCTTAAATACGGTTTGCTCATTGGATTGCTTTGTGTGGTATATTTATTTTTTAATCACTACAAATGGCTGAACAAAGAATTGATTGCAGCTTCAATTTATGCCGCGGGAATTTATTTTCAAGTATTGTTGAAGCCAAGTTTATTGGGTTTAGTTTCATGCCTTTTGTTTTGGGGTATTACCTATTTTGCGATGATGGGTATTGCAAAAATTGAACACAGAACCGATTCTTATTTTGGAATTCCCAATAATTTTAAATTGAATTGGCTGCAAAATCACTTTTTTGAGCTCTTGTTTCTTGGGGCTGTATTGCTCTTGTTTTCTTTTTATAATACTTCAATATTCAGCTTGATTTTGTCTTATGTTTTGATGCTGATCTGTTTAAATTTACAATTTAACACAAAGAATAAGTTTCATTTCCTGAAAGAAAATTACAGAATTGCAATTGAATGGTTGTTTCTTCTCCCTTGGATTTTTGTATAAAAAAAGGCAGTTCATTTGAACTGCCTTTCTGTATTTCTTTGCTTTGATTAATGATCGCCAAGGTATTTTGCAACACCTTCAGAAGTGGCTTGCATTCCTTCTTTTCCCTCAGCCCAGTTGGCAGGACAAACCTCGCCCTTTTCTTCAAAGAATTGTAAAGCATCAATCATTCTTAAAGCTTCATCAATGCTTCTTCCTAATGGCATGTCATTTACAACTTGGTGGCGAACGTTTCCATCTCTGTCAATTAAAAACAAACCTCTGTAAGAAACCGCATTTTCGCCTTGATTGCCTACCCAAATTAATTCGTTGTTTTCGTTGTAATCATAATGTCCAGCCAATACCCCATAATTGTGAGCAATGGTTTTGTTGATATCCGATACAATTGGAAATTGAACACCATGAATCCCACCTTTGTTTTTTGGGGTATTCAACCAAGCCCAATGACTGAAATGACTATCAACTGAACAGCCAACTACCTGAACATTTCTTTTTTCAAAATCAGCAATTCTGTTTTGGAATGCGATAATTTCTGTTGGGCAAACAAATGTAAAATCTAAAGGATAGAAGAAAAAAACCACATGCTTTTTCCCTATAAATTGAGTCAAAGAAAAATTTTCTACAAATTCACCACCATTCACAACAGCTGTTGCATTGAAACCGGGTGCTTTTTTACCTACTAACATTGTCATATTTATTCTGTTTAATATTTTAGTGCAATATTAGAACAATTCTAGCATTTGCAGCTTTAAATTCATGTCATTTTTTTGAAAGAAAAACCAATTCAATCAAAAATGATAATAAAACGGAGGTGCATGAAAAATATACATCAAACACAAGGAACTGCTTGTAGTTTCACTCATTGTGTTGTCAATTACTTTGGGTCTGGCGGGCTATATGTTAAAGAAAAGTCAAAATCTCAGGCGCCTTGATAATGCTTTGCACAACAGCCTAGTCTACAACAGAAATTTGTTGAATTGTTATTGATCAATCCATAACAAACTGCTATCGCCATAACTTAAAAAGCGGTATTGCTTGTTTATTGCTTCTTGGTAAATGTACCTCCAATTATCTCCTGTAATTGCAGCAATCAGTAACAATAAGGTACTTTGAGGCTGGTGAAAATTCGTAACCAAAGCATTGGCAATCCTAAATGGGTAGCCAGGGGCAATTAAAATTCCAGTCGTTCCTTTAATGGATTTCAATCCTTCAGATTGCATTTCGTTTAAAAGCAGCTGAATCAATTCCAAAGCAGGAGTTGAACTTGGCATCTCGTAAGCAGTCCACTGGTTTATTTGTATGTGGTTTAAATCAGCTTTATGTTGTTGAAATAAGTATGCATGCCAATAAATACTTTCTAAACTTCTCATAGCAGTTGTGCCCACACAAACAATTGGCTGACCCTTTCTTAACTGGAGTTCAATTTTTTTTAAAGTTTCAAAAGAAACTTCAATACTTTCATGGTGCATTTGATGCCCATCAATTGTTTTTGCAGTTACAGGTTTGAATGTACCTGCGCCCACGTGTAAGGTCAATTTGCAGCTTTCAATTTCTTTCTTTGCAAGGTCTTCAAAAATACTTGGGGTAAAATGTAAGGATGCAGTTGGCGCGGCAACCGAACCTATTTTGTCGGCAAAAACTGTTTGGTATCTATTTTCGTCACTGGCTTCAGATGCTCGGTTCAAATAGGGTGGGATAGGAAGTTTTCCTAAAATTTCAGTAAGCTGTAAGAAACTCAAATTTGGGGCATCCCATGAAAATTTTACCAGGTAGGTATCCTCCTGTTTTTCTAACAATTCAGCCAAACAAGTATGTTGTTTCCCTTCAAATTCAAAATATAATGCCAATGGTCCTTGTTTCCATTTTTTTGCATTTCCCACATAACATTGCCAAACACATTCAGTATTGCTTTCAAATATTGCAGCATGACTTGATGGATAATGAGGGTTCAAACAAAAAATCTCAATCATTCCGCCAGTATCTTTTTTAAAAAACAAACGGGCATGGAAAACTTTGGTATCATTTAAAATCAACAAGCTGTTATTGGGTAATGCAGCTGACAATTCTTTGAAAGAAAGGTGTTTCACCTTGGCATTTTTGAAGAACAGCAATTTGCTCTCATCTCTGTTCTCTAATGGGTATACAGCAATAGATTCTTCAGGTAAATGGTAGTTGAAAGATTCAATCTGAAGTTCTTTGGGGTGCATTTTTTGCATTATTTTCCTTTGAATGCTGGTTTTCTTTTTTCAACAAAGGCATTCATTCCTTCTTTTTGGTCTTCAGAAGCAAAACACATATAAAAGTTTTTACGTTCAAAATACAAGCCTTCTTGAAGGCCAGTTTCAAAAGCTTTTAAAACACTTTCTTTGGCCAATTGTAGAGCTACTGGGCTCATTTGGGCAATTTCTTTAGCCAGTTTAAGGGCTTCATCTAAGCACAATTCATCTGGAACCACGTGGTTGATCAAGCCTCTTTGGTAAGCCTCATTCGCCCCAATAAATCGTCCTGTCAATACCAATTCCATGGCTTTTGCTTTTCCTAGGGCCTTGGTGAGCCTTTGGGTGCCACCTGCGCCAGGCATGATACCCAATTTTATTTCAGGTTGTCCAAACTTGGCCGATTCACCAGCGATGATCATATCGCAGGTCATGGCCAATTCACAGCCACCTCCCAATGCAAATCCGTTAACGGCAGCAATTACGGGTTTCTTTGTTTTTCTGATTTGGTCCCAGGTTTCAAACTGGTCTATCTTTAGCAAATCAATGGCATTTTTACTTTCCATTTGTTTGATATCTGCTCCTGCAGCAAATGCTTGCTCATTTCCAGTTATAATTATACAACTTACATTGTCGTCTTTGTCTAAAGTTTTCAAGGCCTCTTTTAGTTCCAACATGAGTTGTAAGTTCAAGGCATTAAGCTCTTTAGGCCTGTTTAATTGAATCAATGCAATGCGCTCTTGGTAAGCAGGTTCAACAAGAATAAACTCGTAAGTCATAAATAAATTTAATTTTTGTTCAAAATTAGTTATTTTTGTTGGCTCTGGTATAAAGTAAGTGAAAGAAATCAAAACAGTAACAAGGCTGAAAAATGTCGCGATTGCTATTTTTTTTATTTTTTCTTGCTTTTATAATATTTTCCCAGATATTTGCAGTCCTTTTCAAGAAATATACAGTCATGAGAGTTTGTGATTTAACAGGTAAGCGTCCAATGGTAGGTAACAACGTGTCTCACTCTAATCGTAAGACAAAAAGAAGATTCTACCCAAATTTGCAGGAGAAAAAATTTTACATCCCGGAAGAAGACCGTTGGATCGTATTAAAAGTATCTACCAAGGCAATTAAAACTATTAACAAGAAAGGCATCACTGCCGTTCTAAACGATTATATCCGTAACGGACAAATCTAATACTGAGGAGATTAAACAATGGCAAAAAAAGGCAATAGAATCCAAGTGATTTTAGAATGTACAGAGCACAAAACAAGTGGTTTGGCTGGTACTTCAAGGTATATTACAACTAAAAATCGTAAAAATACAACAGAAAGAATCGAGTTGAAAAAATACAACCCGATCATGAAAAAGGTTACAGTTCACAAAGAAATTAAATAATTAAGATATGGCTAAGAAGGTAGTTGCAACACTTAAAACCGGTGCCGGTAAAGATTTTGCTAAAGTGTACAGGGCAGTTAAAAATGCCAAAGGTTCATACAGCTTCAAATCAGAAATTGTCTCAAATGAAGAAGTGAAGAACCACTTCAAGAAATAAGCACTTGAAAAGTTTTAGAGAAAGCATTCTGGTTCGTACAGAATGCTTTTTTTGTTTTATATTGAATCGTTAAAATTATGGGGATATTCAGTTTTTTCAGTAAAGAAAAAAAAGAGAAGCTAGACCAAGGATTAGAAAAGACGAAATCATCTTTGCTTGGTAAAATCAGCAAGGCCTTGGTTGGGAAATCACAGGTTGATGACGACTTTTTAGATGAATTAGAAGAGATTCTGGTTAGCAGTGATGTTGGGATTGAGACGACTTTAAAAATAATTGAAAGACTTCAAGCAAGGGTTTCCAAAGACAAATACTTGGGTTCTGGCGAATTGAACCAGATTCTTAAAGATGAAATTGCCAAGTTATTAGACGAAAACAAAGCCGATATTCCTGGGGATTTTGAAAATTTAAACGGGCATTCACCTTATGTGGTGATGGTTGTTGGAGTGAATGGGGTAGGGAAAACTACTACCATCGGTAAGATGGCTTTTCAATATAAAAAAGCGGGTAAAAAAGTGGTGCTTGGTGCCGCTGATACATTCAGAGCTGCAGCTGTTGACCAATTGAAAATTTGGGGTAGCAGAAACGATGTGCATGTGGTTGCCCATGGAATGAATACCGATCCTGCTTCTGTAGCATTTGATGCAATTCAGTATGGGGTTCAGAACAATGCAGATGTCGTAATTATTGACACGGCTGGCCGTTTGCACAACAAAGTAGGTTTGATGAATGAATTGGGTAAGATAAAACGTGTCATGTCAAAGGTGAAAGCCGATGCACCACATGAAATTTTATTGGTTTTAGACGCAAGTACTGGTCAGAATGCCTTTGAACAAGCCCGTCAATTTGTAGCCGCAACCGAAGTGAATGCCTTGGCTTTAACAAAATTAGACGGAACAGCCAAAGGCGGCGTAGTACTTGGTATAGCAGACCAATTCAAAATACCCGTTAAATACATTGGTGTTGGAGAAGGAATTGAAGACCTTCAACTTTTTAACAAAACAGAATTTGTAGACTCATTGTTTAAAAGCTAAATCAAGAGCAATTGAAAACAAAATCAAACAAGCAGGATAAAATCAATATCATTACTTTAGGTTGTTCAAAAAACATCGTTGACAGTGAAGAATTGTATAGCCAATTAAAGGCGGGAGGGGTAGATGTGGTGCATGAATCACAAAAGGATGATGCCAATATTGTGGTCATCAATACATGTGGTTTCATAGACAATGCCAAAGAAGAAAGTATCAATACCATCATTCGTTGGGCAGAAGCCAAACAAGCAGGTGAAATTGATAAATTATTTGTAACGGGTTGTCTTTCTCAACGCTATAAGCCAGACTTAGAAAAAGAAATTCCAGAAGTAGACCAATATTTCGGAACCACTCATTTGCCTCAATTGTTAAATAGTTTAGGCGTTGATTACAAACACGAATTAATTGGCGAAAGAAAATTAACTACGCCTTCGCATTATGCTTATCTGAAAATTTCTGAAGGCTGCGATCGTCCTTGCTCATTTTGTGCTATTCCAATTATGAGGGGCAAACACCTTTCAAAATCATTCGAGCAATTGGAAATTGAAAGCAAGGGGCTGGTAAAAAACGGCACAAAAGAGATTTTATTGATTGCTCAAGACAGCACTTATTACGGCTTAGACTTATACGGAGAGCGTAAATTGCCAGAATTACTTAGAAGAATGGCAAATGTTTCAGGTGCAGATTGGATTCGTTTACATTATGCCTACCCTTCACAATTTCCATTAGAAGCGCTAGATGTGATGAGGGAATACGAGAACATTTGCAAATACATTGATATTCCTTTACAGCATGTTAGCGACAACATGTTAAAAACCATGCGCAGGGGAATTACTGAAAAACGCACCCGCGATTTGGTTGAAACCATTCGTGCAAAAGTTCCTGGAATTGCCATTCGAACCTCTTTAATTGTGGGCCATCCAGGTGAAACTGAAGCCGATTTTGAGGCCTTGTGCAGGTTTGTTGAAGACAGCAAATTCGACCGATTGGGTGTGTTTACTTATAGCCACGAAGAAGGTACCCACGCTGGGAACATGGCTGATGAAATTTCTCAAGAAATCAAAGAAGAAAGAGCTGCCATCATCATGGATATTCAACAAGGAATTTCTGCTCAAATCAATCAAACTAAAATTGGTAAAACCTTTAAGGTATTGTTTGATAGAAAAGAAGGCGATTTTTTTATTGGCAGAACAGAAGCGGATAGTCCAGAAGTTGACAATGAAGTTTTGGTGAAAGCAGCCAATCAGTATGTAAGGGTAGGCGATTTTGCAAATGTCAAAATTGACCATGCAGAAGATTTTGATTTGTACGGAACAGTAATTGCTTAAAAATGGAAAGAATTCCAGTTCAACAAACCAATTTGGTTCCTGAAATTGTCAAAGATTACCTGAACCAAAAGCCTGAACTGAGCGCCTTTTATTCTTTTTCCAATCAACTCAACCAATACGAATTCCTCAAAAGGTACAAAGCAAATTTTGCTTCTGAACAAAGAAATAGCTTACACGCGCAACTGCTTACTCAATACCAAAATTCAGGCATCGATTTACATAAAAGTTCAAACAAAGGGGTATTTGAAAATATTCAATCGCTTTTGGCAAGCAACAGCTATACGGTTTGTACAGGCCATCAATTGGTCTTATTTGGCGGCCCACTGTTTACAACTTTCAAGATTTTAAGCACCATTAAACTTGCTAAAGAACTAACAAAAGCAAAACCCAAAGAACCTGTTATTCCCGTTTTTTGGTTGGCTACTGAAGACCATGATTTTGAAGAAATACAATCGGCTTACATTGCAGGAAAAAATTTGACATTAGACATACCTCACCAAGCTGAAGCAGTTGGAGAGATGGTATTGCAAGGAATTGAAAAACTCATCGATGAATTGGCCTCAAGTTTGCCTTCAAATGCAATGGCAGATGCGTTTGTCAAGCAAGTTAAAGAAGCTTATCAGAATGGTTTTACATTAGCTAAATCTAGTATTAGGTTTTACCACGAATTGTTTGCTGACTTTGGATTGGTTATTTTAGATGCCAATGTGAAATGTTTTAAAGAAACATTCATTCCTGTCATTAAAAATGATGTATTGAATCATTCAAATTTTTTAACCCAAAAAGCATCAGATGCTATTTTGGCCAAAAACTACCGATTGCAAATCAATGCCCGTCCAATCAACTTTTTTTACCTCAACCCAAATGGCGAGCGTTTTCTGATACAAGAAACTAAAAACAAACAGTTCATTTTGTCTTCAAAAGGAGATTTGTATACAGAAACAGCTATCATTGAGCTCATTGAAAATTTTCCTGAAAGGTTCAGCCCCAATGTGAATTTACGCCCGCTTTACCAAGAAATGATTTTACCTAATTTGGCCTATATAGGTGGTCCCTCAGAAATAGCCTATTGGTTGCAATTAAAATCAATATTTGATTTGAACCAAGTACAATTCCCAATTTTGGTATTGCGTCACATGCAAGCATTTGTAGATGCCAATTTTACATTGGCATTAGAAAAATTGAAATTAAAACCAGCGCATTTGTTGTTGACTGAGACGGAATTAGTACAAGTATTTTACGCGCAATCTGAATTGCCGGGAATTGAAAAACAAATAGAAGGAATTGAAAAGAACTGGCAAGAAATTTACGAAGCAAGTTTGAAGGTAAATGATGAGATGGCCAAGACAATTTTGCAGGCCAAACTCATTGATAGAAAAGACTTGAAGTCAATTCAAAAACAATACATCACACAGCGAAAAAACAAATTGGCACTTCAATTTGAAAAAGTAAAAAAACATAGGAGCCAATTGTATGCTGAAGGGAAATTTCAAGAAAGAATTGAACAATTGATAAGTTTTGAAAGCGTAAAAATGAAACCCTTGTTGAGCGAAATCTTGAATGAACTTGACCCATTCAATTCAAGTTTCTTATTTTTCGATCTGTAGTTGATGCAAGGTGATATGCCATAAAACAATACCAGCAGTAACAGCCACATTCAATGATTTCTTTTCTCCAAACTGAGGAATTTCAATATGTATATCACATTGGTCAAGAATATTTTTTGCCACGCCCTCCACTTCATTCCCCAGAATCAATAATGTTTTGTCAGCTGCTGAAGGGCTGAAATCTTGCATCATAATGGCTTGTTCACTTTGTTCAATTGCACAAATTTTAAAACCTTCATTTCTCAAACGCTCAATCACATCCATTGCGTTTTCAATGTATTCCCATTCAACAGTTTGAGTAGCACCCAATGCAGTTTTCAAAATTTCTTTGTTGGGAGGACAAGCACAAATTCCGGTCAACCATATTTTTTCAACAGCAAAGGCATCAGAACTTCTAAAAATAGAGCCAATATTCAAGGCCGAACGTACATCATTAAGCAATATTTGCATAGGTTCAAAAGTAGTAAAAAGGGCTAACTATTGTATCATTTGGGTTGTTTACTAAATGGGAAAATGCAGTTGCAATACACATTTCTTTGTAGATAAAGCCAAAAGTGGAAGTTTTTAGTTAGCTAATTATCATGTAATTTGGCTATTGTAAATTGTTAATAAACAGCTTCATGAGAACAGTAGCTTTAATTGGTTTTATTTTAATACAAATTCAGTTTCTTTTTGCTCAGGAAAAACCTGTAAAAGAAAAACTTGAAAAGTTAAAATCGCCTGATATGACTGTGCTTGGGAGTGACAACAAGTATGGCAATAGCCAAGGTGATACCAATGAAATTATCCCTTACCAAAACTTCTCTCGTTTTTCAGCAGGAGTTCATTTTGGGGTGGCCTATTACATTGGTGAAGTGCCTATGGACGCAGCTTATCCAGCCTACGGATTTTCAGCAAAATATGCGGTCACACATTTTACCGGTCTAAAATTCCAATACATGCAGGGAAGTGTTTCTGGGGCCTCAACTACCAATGGAATTGTAGATCCATACAGTTATTTCAAATCTGATATTGCTTCCTATAGCTTGCAATCGGTGTTCAATATAGGCAATATCAATTTTTTAAAGAGCAAGCCTCGTTTTAGAGTTAATTTTGGCATAGGTGCAGGCTTGTTCAGTCATCAATCAGTGAATGATTATTGCGCTACAATTGGAATTGATGATACCATCAATAAGTCTAATGCTGGTACCTCTTTCTTTATCCCCGTTCAAGTAGGTGTGAAAAGGAAATTGAGTGAAAACCTAGATTTTGGGCTAGACTTATCATACAATATTGGAACCAATGATTTATTAGACATGAATAACAGTACACCTTTAAACGATGTGCATGGTTATGTTACGGCAGGAGTTACTTATAATTTTGTTTCCAAGAAAAAACCAACCCATTTAGAATGGGCGAATCCTGTTGAAAAAATATACAAAGATTTGATGCAGGCCAAACTCGATGCTGAGGCTTCCTTAAAGAATGATGGAGACAATGACGGCGTTCCAGATGCCATAGACATTGAGAAAAATACCAAACCTGGTTACAAAGTTGACAGCAAAGGAAAAACCTTAGACAGCGATGACGATGGCATTCCCGATACCAAAGATTCAGATCCTTATGGATTCAGTAAGTCTTTGTCGTTGTATTTCCCTGACATGAAAGTGGGTAGTGAAAATGCCAATATCTTGCAATTCAGTGACTCTATTCCAAGAACAGAATTTGTCACCATTTCTGAAAGTAATTACGGATTGCCAACCATTGTATTCCCTCCAAACGGATTTACAGTGCATGTAGAGCAATACGGTTTGTTACAACAAATTGCACGCATCATGATTGTAGATACCAGTGCATCTTTGTTGATCATTGGCCATTCGGATAACAACAAACCAGACCTAACACAGTTGACTTTATCTGAAAAAAGAGCCTTGGAAGTGAAGCGTAAATTGTACAGGATTTTTGAAATTGACGACAGAAGAATGTTGGTATTTGCCGAAAAAGACCCTTATATCAAAAAATACAGGTTGAGTACTGAAGGCTTGAACAGAAAAGTAGAATTCAGAATCATTCGCCCTAAGAAATAATTATTTTTGGTCCCAAGGGAGTTTGCCAATTCGGTACATAAATCTTGAAATAACAGCCTGCTTCTTTCTAATATAGCGGGTGGGTTGATCGGCCTTCCATCTTCTAGGATTTGGGAAACAAGCCACAATAACTGCTGCTTCATTTGCTTTGAGTTTTGCTGCTGGTTTTCTGAAGTAGAAATTTGAAGCAGCTTCTGCTCCATAAACACCGTTGCCCATTTCAATGATGTTTAAATACACCTCTAATATTCTTTTTTTAGTCCAGAGCAATTCAATACTTGCGGTTACATACACCTCAAGAATTTTTCTAATCCAGCTTCTGCTGGGGGTAAAAAAGAGGTTTTTAGCAGTTTGTTGACTGATGGTAGATGCGCCTCTTGGTCTTTTTCCTTTCTTGAAACTTTTCTCAATGGAATCCCAGATCTGTTCAAAATCAAAGCCTATATGTTTGAAGAATTTTGGGTCTTCAGAAGTGATGGCCGCCAAACAAATATTCTTGCCTAATTTTTCAATGGGCTCCCAGTCTTTTTTTAAGCGGATGGGGTCTTCTCCAAAGGCTTGGTCAAAAATTCGAACAATTGGCAATGGGGTAATGTAAACAGGAGTAACCCTATAAATGATGATAAAAAATAAACTGACCTGAAACCAAAGGAGCAACAGTTTTAGAATGAAGTTTCTCAACTGTTTCAACCTGTTCAAGAAAGACTTTAATTTTTTTCCCATCCCTGCAATTTTAACTATAAAATTGAAATAAGTTATTCAATAATAAATTGTAGGCATATTAAATCAAATTAAACAAAAGCTAAATAGGAAATTTGTAATTTGCGAATCTATTAATTAGCACAGATGAAATATAGAAAAATTGGAAATTCTGGTTTGGTGGTTTCTGAAATCAGTATAGGTACTTGGTTAACTACAGGTTTAGGAATTTCAAAAGATGCAGCATTTGCCTGTTTTGATAAAGCAATTG
>Ga0214921_10007290_pt1 | contig 14798 bp, 15 predicted proteins | sample LL1505_MetaG_FD_177992 | JGI IMG/M metagenome (GOLD analysis project Ga0214921, IMG submission 177992) | Freshwater microbial communities from Lake Lanier, Atlanta, Georgia, United States - LL-1505 | ecosystem: Environmental > Aquatic > Freshwater > Lake | place: USA: Georgia | collected... | reverse complement strand
AGGCGGCTCTGCTGGTTCAAGGGCCATGAAAACCTTGTCGCAGGCTGTGCTTCTAGCCAATTCTTGGCTTCTTTGCCATTCGGCCAAGGGGCTGGTCTTTTGTTGAGCGAGTGCTTCCAGGGTGGCAATCAGGTCTTGGCGCATGGTTTGTGGGGGGAGGGGTTGTGAAAGAGTAAATGGGGGACGGGTTGGGGTAGTGAAAAGCGCAGTTTGGGATGCTATACTCGACAGGCTTAGCAGGAATTTCCCTGCAAGTAAATCGCAAACCGGCTCCTTCAAGGTGTTGGCTGTTCAGATTAAGCCCGAAAGGGCGCCTCTTAACAACCGATGTGTGAGCCGGATTTTAGACCCAACCTTTGGAGAAATATATGTCCGTTACCATGCGCGAAATGCTGGAAGCCGGTGTCCACTTTGGTCACCAAACTCGCTTCTGGAACCCCAAGATGTCCCCCTTCATCTTCGGCCACCGCAACAAAATCCACATCATCAACTTGGAAAAATCGTTGCCGATGTTCCAAGACGCATTGAAGTTCGTCAAACAACTCTCTGCAAACCGCGGTACCGTCCTCATGGTGGGTACAAAGCGTCAAGCCCGTGAAACTGTGGCTGCTGAAGCTCAACGCGCCGGCGTTCCTTACGTTGACCAACGCTGGTTGGGCGGCATGCTCACCAACTTCAAAACCGTCAAGACTTCCATCAAGCGCTTGAAGGACATGAAAGCGCAACAAGAAGTCGGCCTCGACTCTTTGAGCAAAAAAGAACAACTCATGTTCAAGCGTGAAATCGAGAAGCTTGAAAAAGACATCGGTGGCATTCAAGACATGGCCACATTGCCAGATGCTATTTTCGTGATCGACGTGGGATACCACAAGATAGCCATCTTGGAAGCCAAGAAATTGGGCATCCCATTGATCGGCGTGGTTGACTCCAACCACTCACCCGAAGGCATCGACTACATCATTCCAGGTAACGACGACTCTTCTAAGGCTGTTACTTTGTACGCTCGCGGCATTGCCGACGCCATCATTGAAGGCCGTGCCAACGCCGTTCAAGACGTGGTGAATGCTGTGGCCGCCGAAGGCGCAGACGAATTCGTTGAAGTGCAAGAAGCTTCTGCTTAATGCCCTCTCAACCAGAGAAAAGGGGCTTCTTGCCCCTTTTTTTTAATCTGAGACGCACTGAGTTTTTATCAATTTTTAATTAGTTCGAACCTTAATTCGAAGACGAAACGGAGAAATCAAATGGCTATTACTGCAAGCATGGTCGCCGAACTGCGCGCTAAAACCGATGCCCCCATGATGGAATGCAAAAAAGCTCTGACCGAAGCCGATGGCGACATGGCCAAAGCAGAAGAGTTGTTGCGCGTTAAATTGGGAACAAAAGCTGGCAAGGCCGCTTCCCGCGTGACTGCCGAAGGCGTCATCGTTGCCTACACAGAAGGCAACACGGGCGCCATGCTCGAAGTCAACTGCGAAACAGACTTTGTCACCAAAAACGACAGCTTCTTGGCCTTGGCCAATGCCGCTGCCAAGTTGGCCGCTTTGAACAACCCAGCCGATGTGGCCGCTTTGGGCGAGTTGCCTTACAGCCAAGACGGCTTCGGTCCTACATTGGAAGAAGTTCGCAAAGGCCTGATCGGCAAGATTGGCGAGAACATGAGCTTCCGTCGCTTCAAGCGCGTGGCCGGTGGCGCCCAAATTGCAACCTACTTGCACGGCACCCGCATTGGTGTGTTGGTCGAGTACGAAGGTAAAGACACAGCAGCCAAAGACGTTGCCATGCACGTGGCCGCTATGAAGCCAGTGGCTTTGACCAGCAACGATGTCCCTGCTGACCTGATCGAAAAAGAGCGCTCAGTTGCAACAGCCAAGGCTGCCGAGTCTGGCAAGCCTGCCGACATCGCTGCCAAAATGATCGAAGGTTCTGTTCAGAAGTACCTCAAAGAAGTGTCTTTGAACAACCAAACTTTCGTGAAAAACGACAAGCAAACTGTTGAGCAAATGCTCAAAGCCGAAGCCACTCAAGTCAAAGCCTTCACTTTGTACGTGGTGGGCGAGGGCATTGAGAAGAAGGTCGACGACTTTGCTGCTGAAGTGGCTGCTCAAGTGGCTGCTGCTCAAAACGCCGGTTAATTGGCTGGCCTTTTTGCTGCCATCGGGCTAAAACCCGGGTAAACAGGGTCGCCCGAAAGGGCGATTCAACGCTAAACTTCAATCTGTCTTTATGAGGAGCCCTGAATGACCATCGCCAAACCAGCCCACAAGCGTATTTTGCTCAAGCTGTCAGGCGAGGCTTTGATGGGCGACGATCAGTTCGGTATCAACCGCGCCACCATCGTTCGCATGGTGGAAGAAATTGCAGAAGTCACCCGACTGGGTGTGCAAGTGGCCGTGGTCATTGGCGGCGGCAACATTTTCAGGGGTGTGGCTGGCGGCGCGGTCGGCATGGACCGCGCCACTGCCGACTACATGGGCATGTTGGCCACCGTCATGAATTCTTTGGCCCTGGCCGATTCCATGGACAAAGCAGGTCTCACAGCCCGCGTCATGTCGGCCATTGCCATTGAACAAGTGGTAGAGCCCTATGTACGCCCCAAAGCCCTTCAGTACCTTGAAGAGGGCAAGGTGGTTATTTTTGCAGCCGGTACCGGCAACCCTTTCTTCACCACCGACACTGCCGCTGCTTTGCGGGGTGCCGAAATTGGTGCCGAGTTGGTTCTCAAGGCCACCAAGGTAGACGGTGTTTATTCCGCCGATCCTAAAAAAGATCCCAACGCCACACGTTACAGCAAGATCTCCTTTGATCAAGCCATCTCAGAAAACCTGGGCATCATGGACGCCACAGCCTTTGCGCTGTGCCGCGACCAAAAACTGCCCGTCAAAGTGTTCTCAATTTTCAAACATGGCGCATTCAAGCGTGTGGTCATGGGCGAAGACGAGGGCACTTTGGTCTACGTCTAATTCTTGACCCCGCCACTGAATCTGATCCTGAATCATTAGGCCCCGGAGAATCTCATGAGCTTAGAAGACATCAAGAAAACCACGCAAAACAAAATGGACCAATCCATTGCGGCGTTCAAAAACAACCTCACCAAAATTCGCACTGGCCGAGCCAATCCGGCCATTTTGGACACTATCCAAGTCGACTATTACGGCTCCACAGTGCCCTTGTCTCAAGTGGCCAATGTGTCGCTCATCGACTCTCGCACCATCAGCGTCCAGCCATGGGAGAAAAACATGGCGGCCAAAATTGAAAAAGCCATTCGCGAAAGCGATTTGGGTTTGAACCCTGCTTCCATGGGTGATCTCATTCGAGTGCCCATGCCCCCCATGAGCGAAGAGCGCCGCCGCGAAATGACCAAGTTGGTTCGCACTGAAGGCGAGAACGCCAAAATTGCAGTTCGCAATTTGCGCCGCGACGCCAATGAATCGGTCAAAAAATTGGTGAAAGAAAAACTGGCTTCTGAAGATGAACAAAAACGTTCAGAGGCAGAAGTGCAAAAAGTCACAGACAAACACATTGCTGAAATCGATCAGTTGATTGCCGGCAAAGAACAAGAAATCATGGCCGTTTGATGGCCGATTTATCTGGCGACATGCATCGAATCAACTCCTCCTTCACGGTCACGGGTTGATTAGATGCTCAAGCAACGGATCATCACCGCACTTGCCTTGTTGGCTGTCTTGTTGCCAGCCCTTTTTGCAGACTCCCCCCAAGCCTTTTTAGTGTTGTCCATCCTGCTCATCGCTGCAGGTGCTTGGGAGTGGGCCAACATGAACGGCTTGAGCCGCCTTCAAGCTGTGTTTTCTGGTTTTGCTTGCGCGGCCCTGTGCTGCTTGGCTTGGTGGGCAGGTTGGACCACCCAAACAAGCACATGGCTTTGGTCTTTGGCAGGATCTGCTTGGGTGGGCATCACAGCCTGGATGCTCATGCGCGGGGTTCAAGGCTGGTCATTGTGGCCACGCCAATGGCGATGGTTTTTGGGCGTGATTCTCTTAAGCCTTGCTTGGCTGGCCATGGCACAAGCCCGCACAGCCAGTGTGCAACTCTTGTTGTCCATTTTTTGTGTGGTTTGGGTCGCTGATGTTTTTGCCTATTTCTTTGGCCGAGCGCTGGGTGGCAAAATCATCCGCCAAAAACTGGCCCCAACAGTCAGTCCTGGCAAAAGCTGGGAAGGCGCCATCGGTGGGTTGTTGGGGGTCTTTGCGGTGGCCCTGGGCTGGATGCACCTAGAGCAAACTTACCAGTGGCCAGGCATCAGTTTTTTCACCCAAATGATGTCGCACGGCTATCTTTTAGCGGCATTGAGTTTGATTTTTTTAACGGCCATGAGTGTGGTGGGCGATTTGGTTGAATCTTTGGTCAAGCGCAGTGCGGGCGTCAAAGACAGTTCCAATTTGCTGCCCGGACATGGCGGCGTATTGGATCGACTCGACGCTTTGTTGCCAGCCTTGCCCATTGCCATGATGCTGCTGCATTGGCCCAAAATTTAATTGGCCAAAAGTTTTAAACAGGTGACTTGCCCTATGAAACAAAACATCACCATTCTGGGTTGTACGGGTTCTATCGGGACCAACACTTTGGATGTGTTGTCCAATCACTTAGACCGCTTTCAGGTGTTTGCCCTCACCGCCTCAAAGCAGGTCGATTTGATTTTGGCTCAGTGCGCCAAGTTCAAGCCCCAATATGCCGTCATGGCGCAAGAAGATGCCGGCCGCTTATTGGCACAGCGCGTCAAAGCCGAAGGTTTGCCAGTAGAGGTGCGCTGGGGGCCTGAGGCCCTTGTCTGGGTATCTGCTCATGAAGAAGTGCATGCTGTCATGGCGGCCATTGTGGGTGCCGCGGGCTTATCGCCTTGCCTGGCGGCGGCCCATGCAGGCAAGCGTTTGTTGCTGGCCAACAAAGAAGCCTTGGTCGTGGGCGGTGAGGTTTTTTTAAATGCGGTCAAAAAAGGTGGTGCAGTACTCTTGCCCATCGACAGCGAGCATTCGGCCGTATTTCAATCCCTGCCCGAAAACCCAGCCACTTGGGCCGATCGAATTGATCAAATTATTTTGACAGCTTCTGGTGGGCCTTTTAGAACACGCGATGTGAGCACCCTGAAAAACGTCACGCCTGAAGAAGCTTGTGCCCATCCAAATTGGGTCATGGGTCGCAAAATTTCAGTCGATTCAGCCACCATGATGAACAAGGCCTTGGAGGTCATTGAGGCGCGTTATTTGTTTGGTGTCGCACCAGCGCAATTGTCGGTGGTCATTCACCCGCAAAGCGTGATTCACTCCATGGTGAAGTACAAAGATACTTCCATCGTGGCCCAGTTGGGCACACCCGACATGCGCGTGCCCATTGCCTATGGATTGAGTTGGCCAGAGCGCATCACCTCAGGCGCCCAAACACTTGATTTTCACAATCTCAAGCCCATGACTTTTGAGGCCATTGACGACCACGGCCACCCCGACAGGTTTCCTGGCCTCAAATTGGCTTGGCAATCTTTGCGCGCCGCCTCGGGCACCTGCGCAGTGCTCAATGCGGCCAACGAAATTGCGGTTGAAGCATTTTTGAACAAGCAAATCAGGTTTGATCAAATTCACCAAGTGAACACAGAAACTTTGAGCAAAGTGCAACCGCCTGCGCCTCAGAGTTTGTCTGATTTGCTTGCGCTGGATGCGCAGAGTCGCGCCATTGCATCGGCAGCAGCGCGTGCTTGCCGCATTTGATTTTTGACCGTGCTAACGCTTCTTTCTTTCTTATTTGCCCTCACCCTCTTGATTGCGGTGCATGAGTATGGTCATTACAGAATGGCTGTTGCCTTCAAGGTACCGGTCTTGGTTTTTTCAATTGGGTTTGGCAAAGCCATTTACCGCTGGCGCGCCAAGCATCCCAGGGAGGGGCAAAACACCGAGTTTGTCATTGGTGCATTGCCTTTGGGCGGTTTTGTTCAAATGCTAGACAGCCGAGAAGCGTCGGTGTCAGTCGATCAATTGGCCTTGGCTTTCGATCAACGCAGTTTGAAAGTCCGTGCCGCCATCGTGGCCGCAGGTCCACTGGCCAATCTGTTGTTGGCGGTGGTGTTGTTCAGTGCGGTTGCTTGGTGGGGGCATCCCAAGGTTTTGCCGGTCATTGGCAAAGTAGAGGCGGGTGCTGCAGCCGACATAGCAGGCCTCAAGACTGGCGATCTGGTTTTGAAAGTGGGCGATCAGGAGGTCAGAGATGCTCAGCACTTAAGGGCTTTGATTCGGGGCGAGAGGGTTTCAGCAGCAGAAGCTGCTGAAGCTGCTGGCGGGTCTGAAAGTTCAGCCGTTTGGGAAATTGATCGGCAAGGTCAGCGCTTGTCTCTGGCAGTCAAGCCCCTGCTCACCGCGCAGCCTGGCCAGCCAGAATCCAGTGCGGTCAGGCGAATTGGCGCCGTGGTGGGTGTGCCTTCGGACACAGAGTGGGTGAGCGCAGGCCTTTGGGAGGGCTTGGCCAGAGGCTATGGTCAGGTGACGCACATTACAGTTTTAACCGGTCAGCTCATTGGGCAAATGCTCACGGGAGAGGCCTCTTCGAAGCACCTCAGTGGCCCTTTGACCATTGCAGAGCAGGCGGGACAGTCCGCCCAAAGGGGCTTGCCCTCCTACCTGACCTTTTTGGCTTTGATCAGTGTCAGTTTGGGCCTGCTCAATCTCCTGCCATTGCCCATGTTGGATGGCGGGCACCTGATGTATTATCTTTGGGAGTCTTTGACTGGCAAACCGGTATCCGTTGCTTGGCAGCGAGGTTTGCAAAAAGTCGGTTTGGCCCTGTTGGTTTTCATCATGGCCTTGGCGTTTTTCAACGACTTGACGAGACTCTTTACTTAATTCAAACGCATGAACTTTCTTTCCAATCGATTTCGCTTGCATCACTTGTTCGTGGTTGTTGCATCAGCCATGGTCAGCCTGTCTGCATGGGCCGTTGAACCTTTTAAGTTGAAAGACATTCGGGTCGAGGGCCTCCAACGTGTGGAGTCTGGAACCGTTTTTGCGTCTCTGCCATTTCGCATTGGCGATCTCTACAACGACGAGTCGGGCGCGGCTGCCATTCGCGCATTGTTTGGATTAGGTTTGTTCAAGGACGTGAGGCTAGAGACTCAAGGCGATGTGTTGGTGGTCATTGTGGAGGAACGTCCTTCCATTTCACAAATCGAGTGGCTGGGCTTGAAGGAGTTTGACAAAGACGTCTTGGTGAAGGCCTTGAAAGAGGTGGGCCTGGCCGAAGGGCGCCCATTTGACAAAGCCTTGGCAGACAAAGCCGAGCAAGAGTTAAAACGCCAGTACATCACGCGCAGCTTGTATGGCGCAGAGGTGGTCACCACTGTCACTCCGGTTGAACGAAATCGCGTCAAACTGACCTTCACAATCACAGAAGGCGGACCTTCCAAAATCAAAGAAATTCGCATCATCGGCAGTCAAAATTTTTCAGAAAAAACACTTAAAGAACAGTTCAATTTGGATGTCGGTGGGTGGCTGAGTTGGTATACCAAATCCGACCGATATTCTCGAACCAAGCTCAATGCCGACCTGGAAACACTGCGCTCGTATTACCTCAGCCGTGGCTTTCTTGAATTCCGAGTTGATTCCACCCAAGTGGCCATTTCCCCAGATAAGCAAGACATTTCTATCGCCATCAATGTGACGGAGGGTGAGCGATTTGTGGTGTCTGGTGTCAAGCTTGAAGGCAACTACCTGGGCAAGGAAGATGAATTCAAAGCCATTGTCAAAATTGGTGTGGGGCAGCCCTACAACGCAGAAACAGTGGCCGAAACCACCAAAGTCTTTTCAGATTACTTCGGTAAATTTGGTTTTGCATTTGCGCGCATTGATGTTCGCCCTGAAATTGACAGGCTCAACAATCGCGTGACTTTTGTGCTGGTGGCAGAGCCTTCGCGACGCGCGTATGTCAGGCGCATCAATGTGACGGGCAACAACCGGACCCGAGACGAAGTGATTCGCCGAGAATTCAGACAACTTGAATCGGCTTGGTACGACGGCGACAAAATCAAGTTGTCGCGCGACCGTGTCGATCGTTTGGGCTTCTTCACGGAAGTCAACATTGAGACCCAAGAAGTACCCGCCACCTCTGATCAAGTTGACCTCATCATCAGTGTGGTCGAAAAGCCCACAGGCAGTGTGTCTTTGGGCGCTGGTTTTTCATCCACAGAAAAAATTGCTTTGAACTTTGGCATCCGTCAAGAAAATGCGTTTGGATCTGGCAATTACTTGGCCACTGAAATCAACACGAGCCGGTTCAACCGAACCATTGTGGTCAGCACAACCGATCCCTATTACACGCCAGATGGTATTTCACGAACCATCGATCTTTTCCACCGCACTTCCAGGCCCTATTTGGGTGATTTAAATGCCTACAGCTTGGTCAGTTCAGGTGCAGGCATGCGTTTTGGCGTGCCCTTCAGTGAAATCGACAGGGTTTTCTTTGGTGCCAATTTGGAGCAAACCTCCATTCGTCCAGGCACCAACTTGCCCAATGCATATGTGGAGTACATGCAGCAATTTGGCTACACCAGCACGTCTTTGCCCCTTACAGTTGGCTGGGCAAGAGATGGTCGCGACAGCGCTTTGGTGCCATCCAAAGGGGTTTTGCAGCGATTTAACTCTGACTTGAGTATGGCGGGGGATGCGCGCTACATCCGGACCAATTATCAAATTCAACAGTACACACCTATAACTAAAAAGTACACATTGGCGTTGAATGCCGACATCGGTTATGGGCAAGGTTTGTCCAACCGCCCGTATCCGCTGTTCAAAAACTACTTTGTGGGTGGCTTGGGCAGTGTTCGAGGTTTCCAGCAGTCTTCATTGGGCCCATCTAACAGCTCCAATACGCTGTTCTTGGGGGGGGCTAAGAAAGTTGTCTTTAACGCGGAGGTCCTCGCTCCCTTTCCCGGTGCAGGCAATGACCGAACTTTGCGTCTTTTTGCCTTTGCCGACGCAGGCAAGGCCTTCGCCGAGAGCGAAAAAATCAGTTTGAGCGAACTTCGATCTTCGGTGGGTATTGGCCTGAGCTGGATTTCGCCAATGGGTCCCTTGCGCTTTTCTTATGCTTTGCCTATGAAACGCCAGGATACGGATAAAATCCAAAGATTGCAATTCCAAATCGGAACGTCCTTTTAATGAAAACACTTCTTCATTTCTCACAAGTTTGCTTGTTGGCTTTCGGGGCACTGACTGCCTCGATGGTCAGCGCTCAGGAATTCAAAATCGGTTTTGTCAACACCGATCGCATCTTCCGCGAGGCCAACACGGCCAAGTCTGCACAAGTCAAATTGGAACAAGAATTCTCCAAACGCGAAAAAGAATTGGTCGACCTGGGCAACAACATCAAAACGGCTTCTGACAAATTTGAGCGGGAAGCCCCCACTTTGTCTGAAACACAGCGCAATTTGCGTCAAAAGCAGCTGATGGACCAAGACCGTGACTTTCAGCGCAAGCGCCGAGAATTTCAAGAAGACCTCAACACCCGAAAAAATGAAGAGCAGCAAGTGGTGATCGAGCGCGCCAATCGTGCGGTCAAACAAGTGGCCGAAGCAGAAAAGTACGATGTGATTTTTCAAGAAGCCGTTTACATCAACCCCAAGCACGACATCACTGACAAAGTCATCAGGGCTCTCAATTCATCTGCTGGCAGATAATCGCCTGCACAATGAGAACGGACTCGTGTTGTGCTGCAGCTTGGCGACATCGTTAAGGCTTTAGGCGGCAGCCTTCATGGCAGTCCCCAAACTTCCATTCAGAAACTGTCCCCGTTAGAAACGGCGGGTACAGGCGACTTGAGTTTTCTCAGTCATCCTAAGTACCAGGCGCATTTGTTGCAGTCACAAGCTGCCTGTGTGATCGTCACGCCGCAGTTCAAAGAATTGGCGCTTTCACGGGGTGCTTGTATCGTGACGGAAGACCCGTATCACTATTTCGCCAAACTCACCCAATTTTGGAAAAAACAAACTGCGCCATCGGTCGAAGCCCGAATTCACCCAAGCGCGGTGATTGATCCTCAGGCCGAAATTGCCGACACCGCCATCATTGGCCCATTGTGCATCGTGGAGAGATTTGCGAAGGTTGGCGCTCATACTCAACTCAAATCCAGAGTGACCTTGGGCGAGTCATGTGAAATAGGCCAGCGCTGCATCGTGCACTCTGGCGTTGTGATCGGGGCAGATGGTTTTGGTTTTGCTTTGCACCAAGGTGAGTGGGAAAAAATAGAGCAGTTGGGTGCTGTCAAAATTGGCAACGATGTTGAAATCGGTGCTAACACATGCATCGACCGCGGTGCCTTGCAAGACACCATCATTGAAGATGGCGTCAAACTCGATAACCTCATTCAAATTGGCCACAACGTGCACATTGGCAAGCATACCGCCATGGCGGGTTGCGTGGGTGTGGCGGGCAGCGCGCGCATTGGTGCACATTGCACGGTGGGCGGTGGCGCCATTGTGTTGGGCCATCTTTCCTTGGCCGATGGTGTGCATATTTCTGCCGCTACGGTGGTCACACGTTCTATTTCTAAGCCGGGTCAGTACACCGGACTTTTTCCCATCGATGAGAATGCCGCTTGGGAAAAAAACGCAGCCAGCTTGAAGCAATTGCACAAGCTGCGTGATCGACTTAAAGCCTTGGAGGCGCAGCGCCTCCAGCTCCCCCTTTCAGGAACTTAAATCATGATGGACATTTACCAAATTCTCAAACAGTTGCCGCACCGCTACCCCATTTTGTTGGTGGACCGTGTCTTGGAAATTGAAAAAGGCGTGCGCATCAAGGCTTTGAAAAATGTCTCCGTCAATGAGCCTTTTTTCACCGGCCATTTTCCTTCTCGACCTGTCATGCCCGGTGTGCTCATGCTGGAGGCCTTGGCTCAAGCTGCCGCCTTGTTGGCGTTCGACACTTTGGGTGAAACACCGGATGAAAAAACGGTTTATTACTTTGCGGGCATTGATGGCGCGCGCTTCAAAAGGCCAGTCGAGCCTGGCGATCAGCTCATTTTGGAAGTTGAATTGGATCGAATGAAATCAGGTATTTTTAAATTCAAGGCACGTGCCAAAGTGGGCGATGAAATTGCGGTAGAAGCCGAACTCATGTGCACCATGCGCAAGATTGCCTAAACAGTCAACGCTGGAAGTTTATGACCCGCATTCATTCAACTGCCATTGTCGACCCGGCTGCCCAGCTTGACAGCAGCGTCACGGTAGGGCCCTACACGGTCATTGGCCCCCATGTTCGCATCGATGCCGGCACCACAGTGGCCAGCCATTGCGTCATTGAGGGGCACACCACCATTGGCAAAGACAACAAGATTTTTCAGTTCAATTCTTTGGGCGCAGTGCCGCAAGACAAGAAATACGCCGGCGAGCCTTGCCAATTGGTCATTGGCGATCGCAATACCATTCGCGAGTTTTGCACCTTCAACATTGGCTCGCCAGGCGATACGGGCGTAACCCAACTGGGCAACGACAATTGGATCATGGCCTATGTTCACTTGGCACACGATTGTCGCGTTGGCAATCACACCATCTTTGCCAACAGTTCTCAGTTGGCCGGACATGTGCACGTGGGCGATTGGGTGATCTTGGGCGGCTTTACAGTGGTTCACCAATTTTGCCGATTGGGAGCACACAGCTTCACAGCCATGCATTCTTTGCTGTTTGCAGATTTGCCGCCATTTGTCATGGCGCAAGGTCAACCTGCTCAAGCCCGCTCCATGAACTTTGAAGGTTTGCGCCGCCGCGGTTTTTCACCCGAAAGAATTGCGGCTGTGAAGGCCATGCACAAAAGCTTGTATCGTCAGCAACTCACCCTGGCACAAGCCCAATCTGAAATTGAGTTGCTCACGCTCAAGTACCCTGAAGCCAAAGCCGATGTCGACATGATGCTCGGCTTCCTGCAAGGCACGTCGCCCGAGCGCGGCATTGTGAGATAAGTGGTGCAAGCTGCTGCTAGCCCATCGCTTTCAAAAGCCCCTGATGGGGCTTTTTCCATGGCCATGGTGGCCGGAGAAACTTCTGGTGATTTGTTGGCGGGTTTGATGATGCAGGGCATTCGCGCGCAATGGCCAAACGCCAATTTGTATGGCATTGGCGGCCCGCGCATGCAAGCGCAAGGATTTAACGCCCTGTGGTCATCCGACAAATTGGCTGTGCGTGGTTATGTTGAAGTGTTACGCCACTACCGAGAAATTGTGGGCATTCGCAAACAGTTCAAAGCGCAACTTCTTTCAAATTCGCCTCAGGTATTTGTGGGTGTGGATGCGCCCGATTTCAACCTTGACTTGGAACGAGATCTCAAACAAGCGGGCATTCCGACGGTGCACTTTGTATGTCCTTCCATTTGGGCATGGCGTGCCGAGCGCATTGAAAAAATCAAGCAAAGCGTCGACCATGTGCTTTGTATTTTTCCGTTTGAAACTGATTTGCTCCACGCGCACGGCATTCCAGCCACGTATGTGGGGCATCCTTTGGCGCAAGCCATTCCCATGCATGTGGACATGCTCAAAGCCCGCCATGATTTGAAACTAGACCCAGACCGCCCCGTTGTGGCAATGCTTCCTGGGAGTCGTGAATCTGAAATCACGTATTTGGCCGAACGATTTTTTCAAGCGGCCCTGTTGCTCAGTCAACAACAGCCCAATTTGCAGTTTGTATTGCCTGCCATGCCCTCCATGATGGCGCGCATCGAGAGCATTCGAGACAAAGTTGGCGCAAGCCAAGTGCAAATTTTGAAGGGTCAATCTCATGCTGCTTTGGCAGCTTGCGATGTCACCCTCATTGCCAGCGGCACCGCCACACTCGAAGCGGCATTGTTTAAAAAACCCATGGTCATTGCTTACAACATGAACTGGCTCAGTTGGCAAATGATGAAGCGCAAAAAACTGCAGCCTTGGGTGGGTTTGCCCAATATCTTGGCGCAGGAATTTTGTGTGCCAGAACTCTTGCAAGACCAAGCCACACCCGCCAACATGTCAGCTGCTGTTTTAGACTGGCTGCGTTCGCCCGAAAAGGCCAAGGCCTTGGTGGGCCGTTTTGAAACCATGCACGCGTCTTTGTTGCGCGACACCCCTAGCTTGTGCGCCCATGCGATCCAAACGCTTGTCAAAGCCTGAGCAAGTGAGCTTGGCTTGGGATGCCCCCGGTTTGTTGGCTGGGGTAGACGAGGCTGGGCGTGGACCTTTGGCTGGTCCTGTGGTTGCTGCTGCTGTCATTTTGGACGACCTCAAGCCCATCAAAGGTTTGGCTGACTCCAAAAAATTAACCGCCAAAACACGGGACCGTTTGTTCGACGAAATTCGCGCAAAGGCTTTGTGTTTTGCCATTGCCGAAGCCAGTGTTGAAGAGATCGACTCACTGAATATTTTGCAAGCAACGATGCTTGCCATGCAGAGGGCTGTGGAGGCTTTGCGCTTGAAGCCCACCTTGGTGTATGTGGATGGCAATCGATTGCCCATCTTGGACGTGCGCGCAGAAGCCATTGTGAAGGGCGACGAAAAAGTGCAAGAAATTTCGGCAGCTTCTATCTTGGCCAAGGTACACCGCGACCGGATGTGCGAAGAAATGCACCGGCAGTATCCAGACTATGGCTTTGATGCCCACAAAGGCTATGGCACAGCGGTTCACCTGAAAGCGCTTCAATCTTTGGGGCCAACACCGTTTCACCGCAAAACCTTTGCCCCTGTGACGCAAGTTATTCTGGCGTTTCAAAAATCATGAAGCTCATTACCTCCAAGGACAACCCGCGGTTGAAAACCATTCGCCGTTTGGCGCAAGATTCACAGGCTTATCGCAAGTTGGGATTGGTGTGGCTGGAGGGTGATCATTTGTGCCGGGCTGCGCTTGCTCGTGGTGTGAAGCCCGAACTGGCCATCTTTTCAGAATCTATTTGGCAAGCTTCTGAGTTTGAGTGGGCTCAATGTGCCTCAGAAGTGTGGACAGTGCCAGATGATGTGTTCGCAGGTTTGAGTGGGCTTGAGTCGCCGGCCAAGATGGGGTTCTTGCTGACGCTCCCCCTGGCGCCCAATTTAGACCCCCAAGCAGCCACAGTCGTTTTGGACAGGCTGCAAGACGCTGGCAATGTAGGCGCCATTCTGCGCAGTGCATCCGCCTTTGGCTTTAAGCAAGTGCTGGCCATTAAAGGTACCGCAGGTTTGTGGTCGCCCAAGGTTTTGCGCGCCGGCATGGGCGCACATTTCGGTTTGCGCCTGCTTGAGTCGTCCACATTGGAAGATTTGCAATCACTTCGGGTGCCTTTGTTTGGAACCGACGTCCATGAAGGCCCTTTTTTGCACGAATTGCTGAAGCAGGGCCAGTTGCCACCAAAGTGCGCCTGGGTGATGGGTCATGAAGGGCAGGGTGTCTCACCAGAATTGATGGCCATCGTGCAGCAAAAGGTTCGCATCGCCCAGCCCGGCGGCGAGGAATCGTTGAATGTGGCCACTGCAGCTGCCATCTGCTTGCATGCCAGCGCCACTTCTAAGTCCTGAGCCGGAGGCCGGAACGGTCTTAGACCAGAAAAATTCACCGGCTACAAGCACAGGTTAGGGAATACTCGCGGCTATAATGAGAGGCTTTCCCGCATCAACCTGTACGCACCCGCTCACAACAAGCCATTTCCCTTCAAAAGCAGCTAAAAAGTAAACCTTTTCAGGTGATGCTTGCGCGTGCTGGGGCGTACCCGAACCATACCGGAGAACCCAGTGCTTTTGTCTCTTCAGGGAACCTTCCCCTTAGCCATTTTGGCGCTTGCAGACGGCACAGTCTTTGTCGGCAATTCCATTGG
>Ga0214921_10007288_pt1 | contig 14799 bp, 15 predicted proteins | sample LL1505_MetaG_FD_177992 | JGI IMG/M metagenome (GOLD analysis project Ga0214921, IMG submission 177992) | Freshwater microbial communities from Lake Lanier, Atlanta, Georgia, United States - LL-1505 | ecosystem: Environmental > Aquatic > Freshwater > Lake | place: USA: Georgia | collected... | reverse complement strand
GAAAAGATCTCCCCTTCCGCCCCAAAAAACATCAAGCCGCCCACAAAAGCCTTCAAGAGCAAGCCCCTTGGCTGCCATGCCAGAACCCTTAAGCACATAGCTTATCTTAATTCATAAGATGCAATATATCAATTTATGCTTATATTTTATTTATTAATTCTTAAGCTTATTCACATCGACCTGCCTGCCTCTTTTTTCGGTTTCTCAAGCACTGCTATCCCCCTTCCTAGAATAATCCTTCCGATCAGATCAGATCCGGTTTTTTGAATGTTCGACCAGTTCACTGGTCTTGTTTACGATGTCGCAGTGAACCCGACCCTCACCTTGACTGCTTTTCCTTCTCCTTGCCTGTACGGCAGTTATGTTTGGTCTAGCTCGACTCTATCTTGATTACTATTGTGGATATTTCGATCGTCACCCCGGTTTTTAACTCGATCCGCTGGATCGATCTATGCGTTCGCTCGGTCCGGCATGCCCTGCAGGGCCAAAGCTATGAACATATCGTCGTGGATGGAGGCAGCACCGACGGGACTCTGGAGTATCTCAGGCTACAGCAGGACATCCGGTTAATCCTTGGCCCTGACAGGGGAATGTACGACGCCCTGAATAAGGGCATGGCTGCTGCACGTGGTCATATCCTCGGACACTTAAACGCGGACGAGCAGTACGACCGCGCAGGCCTAGCCCACGCCCTTCAAAAACTTGATCAAACCGGGGCCGATGCCGCCTTCGGCCCCACCATCATGCTCGATGAACACCTAAACTTTCTCTATCTCTTCAACCAGATCACTATTCCCCGCCCCATCGATGCGGATTGGCATATGCCTGTCCAAACCTGCTCGTTCCTCTTTCGTCGTACGATTTGGGAGCGTTGCCCCTACCCTGCCGACTATCGCATTGTCGGGGATCATGTCTGGTTCCGTCATCAAATGAGGTTGGGATTAAAACTCGTCTCCGTCAGAAAACCGATCGGGATCTTCACCTGGCACGGGGATGACATCGCAAAAAGACTGGGCCCCCACCAAGAAAACGCTCTGGCCGACGTAAATCGCAAAACGTCGAGGATGCGAATTGCCAAACTTTGGTTCCGTCTTCGCAAACTGGCCTCGGGTGGTTGCTGGCGCCCTCTTACACTTCGCTTTTCTCTCGAAACGAAAAACGGCAAGGAACCCAAAACCCTTCGCTGGCCACGCCTCCACTAAAACGCATGAGCTCCGTTTCTATCACAGAGGGCCGTCGGGTTTTCTTGGATGCGTTTCGTACGATCGCTGCCTACGGCGTGGCAATCGCTCATTACTGGGCGTTCCGAGAAAACCAGGGTGGGGAATTTTGGGCCGCTTTTTTCGTTGAGCTATTTTTCCCACTTAGCGGCTTTGTCTTGGCACCCCAGGTTCTTCGAGTGTCTGCAGGGATCGGGAATCTACCCGTTTTTTATTTTCGACGATGGTTTCGCACGCTCCCTGCCTACTGGATTGCCCTCAGCCTCGCTGCCATCCTTGCCGGCGCATGGTTCTCGTGGGATTTTTGGATGTACGCCTCCTTTCTTCAGGATGTCGGGCACTGGAAGCCCCTCGTCCCGTTTTACCCGGTGGCTTGGAGCCTTGCGGTTGAGGAGTGGTTTTATCTGCTGTTTCCCCTCTGGATGTGGGCTTGCACCCGAATCCGCTTTCGCCCCATTCCAGCTGCCCTGATATTTTGCGCGGGCATCCAAGCGGCAAGACTTTGGGCTGTGGTCGCTGGAAATGTGGACTCAATCCGAACCCTCACCTGGTTGCGTTTGGACGCCATCGCCATGGGATTCATTCTTTGGAACCTGCGAAGTTACCGTCCTGGGCGCATCTTGGGAGGCGTGTTGATACTCATTTTCGGACTTGGTGCCGGAATTCTGGCTATGACTTCCCAGCTTGCATCTCTTTCCGTATGGCAAAAGTGGGCGTTTATTCAGGCAGCTATGGCCTGCAGCGTGCTTTTTCTATGGGGTTTTATCTGCAGCGAGCCGCTTCAACCTGCAGCTTGGTTATCTTGGATTTGTGAATGGGGGGGGAGGGTTTCCTATCCTCTCTATCTCTTTCATCTTTTCTTCCTGCCGAAAGGAGAAAAAACCCTACCAAACTTTTGCATGTATTTAGTAGGGCTAACAGTTTTCTGTGCAGCCTTTCACATGATCGTGGAGATACCCATTCTAAAACGAAGGCCTACGTACGCCGCCTAAAAGGAGCTTTAGAGTATTTTATTTTGGTGGGATTTGTCTACGTACGGGAAATAACCCGTTCCGAGGATCTGCCAACCAGGTCGCAACTAACTGATGCCCCGCTTCAGACAAATGGTCGTCATTTTTCAAATAGTCACGTGCCACAACCTCTCTCGGAGTTCCTTCGCCGAGAAAATAGGGCCTCAGATCAATGTAATTCACCCCTCGGTCCTTCGCCCATACAGCCAATCGATCCGGCAGGGGCGACGCATGCGGAAAGGAGAGGAGAGCCTTCGGCCCTGGTAAAAAGACAATGCAAAGGGCGACATTCCGTGAATCGAGAAATTGGTGAATCTGGTCGAGGGAATCCAAAGTTCGTCGGGTTCCCTCGAGAATTAGGTCCTGCTCTTGGGGGAGGTTTGAGTAGCCCTCTGCCACCCATGTCTTCAATCGATCCACGGCATGAGTGTCTGGATGTATCCTTCGCCAAGTGAGCCTCAGATTGCGAACCAGGGCTCCCAGCAGGACAAACTTCTTTTCCACATTCACCTCCAGCCAAGATTCCAGTTTGTCTGTCCGTGATAAAAATGGGGCCAGATCTTGGTAAGGTCCGTAGCGTAGACGCTCAATCTTTCCGTTTTTATTTTTCACATAAGTAAAAACGGTTCGAAGAGCAGAAGGGCTCAGCACCACCACGACCTGATCGACTCGGACTCCTTTTTTGCCCAAAAGGTTTTCCAGCTTGGCCAAAATTAATAACGGAGCGAAATCCTCAACGGCGCCGTTGAGGATCTCGGTCTTTCCACGGAGCTGAGCCTGCAAATGCCCCACAAAGGTTTTTTCCCAAGGCACCATGGCCGCTTCGGTCATCGAATCGCCCATAAAAAGAATGCGATAGGTCCGAGAGCCCAAGGAGACTTCCCGGATTTTTTCATCTCTCAGCCCCAGAGAGTTGCTGAAATACTCGGCCGGCTGGGATCCGTACCTTTCGAATCCCGAAGAATTGGGACGGACTCCGTGATCGAAATCAGGATCAGGAACCCGAATGGAGAGGTGAATTTGTGGCGGAGACGGGGGCCTGACAAAGCGATCTATCGATTTCACGCTGAAATCGAAGATCAGAAAAAAGCCCGCAAGATGGACAATCAGGGCTAAACGATGCCCTAAAACTCCGCGCCAATACCTGCCTATCATAGCCTTCTATCCTTCCTGGGGAAATTTAGTAGCGCCGATATTCGAACCGTACCATTTCCGGATTCTGAAAGATCAGAACAAGTCCCGTCAGCAGGATGAGAATGGCTACACACACAACCACCATCCTCGCCCTTCCAGCGTTAGGATCGGGATTATGTTGAGAATTCATCGGTTCATCAGTAGAGCGTACAAGAATTTTTTGTCACGGTTTTCAGCTCAGTGGCTCTAAGAACTGTCTTTGGAAAAGATTCATCACCACCGTGGGATCTGCATACCTTTCATATTCGGTTCCCTGAATGCTTTGGGGATGAAACTTTTTCAGAATCTTTGTTATCTCGTGATAATTTCGGTAAAGCAACGAGTACGCGCCCAGCATCTCGAGATGAGCTTTTTCTCTGGAGTCCGCAAAAGTGATCACCGGTTTCCCCAACACCGCAAATTCCCCCACCGCCAGACCAAAGGTCTCTCCGTGCCAGCGGGCATGTAACATAGCATCACAGGTCGCGAGAAATCTGGCTTTTTCTTTCGGATCCACGGTTGCTGCAAGATAGTGAATATTTGTCAGATTCTCAGATCCACGAATGGGTTCCGTATTCAGGAACAAGAAGTGATCTTCGGGGTTTTGCTGGGCATGTTGAACCACTGCTTTTCGAACAAAGGGAATATTGAACGTATCCCAACCCCCATGCCGCCCAAAGACTTTGGCTTCGGTTGGAATCCCTAACTTACCTCTCAGATTCATCTTGCTCTCGAATTTCGGGACGAAATGAGGAACGAAAGACTCCTCTCTCCCCGTCATCACTCTCGAGGCCCAGCGCGAGACATAGGCGAAGCAATCCCCGTGAAACTCATCACTCAAAAACATCGAGTGGATGCAGTTCTTTACTCCGGGAATGACAAATCGGTCATACGGACCCGGCTTGATTTGATAAAGAATATCCACCCCTTTCTCCTTTAGCTTGGAGCTTAATTCGGTCTTTGCCCGATACGGAACGAGTGGAAATCTAGCTTTCCATTTCGCATAGGTTGGATTTTCCGCGTTTTCCAGTTTGCCCGGGTGGCAAATCACAGAATGGTTGCCGAGAATCGTTTCGTTGAAGTTCGCGTAATCCCAAAGAGCGTTCTCCGATCCTCGTAGCGACATGGAATTTGAATGAAATGCGACGTTCATCTTTTTTTATCCCGATAAAACTCCATCCGTTGATAAACCAGCGCGAGCTGATAACCCTCTTTTCTCATTCGGTGAAACCAAGCCGGACGCATCGTCGGATTCCATAAACCGACCCATTGAGGACGGATCTGACCGGAGCTGATTTCTCGGCAAACCCCGGAGGCTTCGCGGGATTGATGCGTTGTAATTCCAACCAGATCTTTTTTTCTCTCATTCGCAGACCATCTTGTCAGGCGCCCTTCATGAATCTCCGCCTGAGGACGATTTTTTTTGAGTGAAATCGAAGGGAAAGGCCGATGCTCCCAAACTTCGATACGCCATTTCTCACCGAGCCCTTCCAACCAAGCTCCTAGACTTCCCACAAGCCCATCCCCTGGAACCAACTCGTATACCCGACCAGACTTTTGCCCCCTTAAAAACTTTTCTGCGAATACCTTAAAGAACCCTTCCTTGGTAAAGCCATGATCCTCCAGCCCCCACCTCCGCTCATACCCCGCTACTTTCTTTCGGAACCAACTGCGTGATACTGCAGGGTACCGACGATACAACCAACCGCGGACAAGCCGAAGGAAAATATTCACTGCTTTTTTTTACCATAGATGCCTGAAAAGTCGCTTCTTCGTCTCGCTCCGTTCCTAGGATCCTATACCATTCAATTCGATGGCTTCTGTTTCTGTCCCCCCTTCGAATCCACTTTTTCTTTTGCCCCAGCAATGGGAAAAGTTTGGATATTTTCTTCCTCGCTATGTGTTGAACTGGGCAGAACTTCACGCTTGTCCTGCATCTACCACAGATTCGTCGATCGAACGGGATCTGAATTTTTGGCGCAACCGCCGCGTCGCTTTGGTCCGCCAATCCGCTTACCAGAGTCTCTACTCCCCGGGAGTTCGCACAGGCTGGGAGGACATCGTCCTCTCGGCTGCCAAGCATTTCGGCCCCTTTTCTTTTCTGGCTGATTTGGGCGCAGACTACTTGGTCGTTCGTCAAGCCCCCGAGTCCGAAACCTACCTTTGGAAGGGTAAATATGCGCTCGATCCGGATCCTGTCGCCTCTTGCCTGAAGGCGGCTGATCGCGCGGCAGCTTGGGAAAACTCAACCAACGGCCAAGCCGCTCTTTCTGTTGATGACGTCGACTGGTCTTCCTACGACCTAGTCGTCGGTATCGATGTCCCGATTCCCGAACGGATCGTTCGACGTTGCCCGCGGACTCTTTGGACTTACTACTCCGTCGAGGCCGGCGGACCTCTCCAAAAAAATTCCCTTCGTCGACCCGCTGCCGGATACCAACTTTTTCTAAATCACGGTTTTCGACGCTACCGGACTCGTCCAAGAAACCGCACCCACGTGCTCGAGTTTCCATTCACCTTTCAATCAGGGAGTGCTTGGCAACGGCTGTCTAATCACGCAGCAATTCCTCCATCCACAAAAACCCAGGTTATCCTCGACCGCGCCACTCCTCCCCCAGATGGCCCAACCTCTCCACTGACACTCTGCCATTTGAAGGGAAATAGTGGCCAAACGCCTGCTCGAACCTATCTCGAACAAATGACATCTTCCCGTTTCGCCATTCGGACAGACCCGAGAACCCGCTGGGGCAACTGGGCGGCAGAGGCCATCCAAGCCGGTTGCCTGTTTCTGGGGCGAGCCGACAGCCTCGCTATGCCTGGCCTCTTGCTCCCCCCTCTCGTCGCCAACACGACCGATGAGGCTTGGGCCAGGGCGAAGCGTCTCCTGGAGTCCCCTGAGGAATTTGATCTTCTTCTGCGTTTGCAAAGGAGTTTAGCCGAGGATCTTTGTTTTCGTCGGCCCTTAGCCGATCTGACCCAATGGGCCGCAAGGTTTTTCTCCCGATGAAACCACCCGTCTCCCTGGGCTTCTGCGACCTGCACATCGGCGGCCGCAATTTTTTCACCCGCCTTCTCGAGACACACTTTGACATCCGTTGGGACGACCCTGCGGAATTCGTGATCTACGGCCACATTGGCCACGCCCACCGCCTACAAAACGGCGTAAAGATTTATTGGACGCAAGAACTCTACGGCCCGAATTGGAAGGAGTGCGACTATGCCATCCTTCCGAAGCTGGTCGACGATCCCCGTGCCTACTACCTTCCCATCTACGGCTTTGACGGCATGGCCAAAAAGCTGATCCGCTCAACGATTCCAGATCCAGTCGCCCTTCGTTCGTCCAAGCCCCATTTCTGCTCCCTTCTTTGCGCCTATGCGGACCATACCACGGGTCAACGGCAGGACTTTTTTCATATCCTCAACCAAAGACGCAAAGTGGATTCCGCAGGCCCGGCGCTGAACAACACCGGCTTCCGAATTCCTAAGGGCGGAGGCGGCATGAACCGCTATGAACACAAAATCCGCTGGATTGAAAACTACCGCTTCAACATTGCTTTTGAAAACCGCGACTGCCCCGGATGGACTACGGAAAAGCTGGTCGACCCTCTTCACGTCCACACTATCCCGATCCATTGGGGCGATCCCCGGGTGAAGGAATACTTTAACCCGGAGAGCTTCATCTGTGCTTCCGACTTCGCTTCTCTAGAGGAGCTGGCGGACTATGTCATCCATGTCGACGAAACTCCGGAGCTTTACGCCCGTTATCTGCAGGCGACCCCGTTCTATAACAACCGCCCCAACGCAGCCTATGACCTGAATCTTCTGGTGGACTTTTTCCGAAAGATTTTTTCCAGCCCCATCCGCCCAATTGCACAGCGCCGCTGGTTTTTCCCGCTGACCAAATGGCGCCTCGCCAAAAGAAACAAGCTGCCTGGGCAATAAGGCTTTGGGGCCCGTCTGACTCGCTCATCCGCTCGCGCTTCCTTCCCGCCAAAGAATTTTCGGCCTGACTTACCTGTATCCAAAGATCCGATCTGCCTCATCCGCTTCAGGAGAAAGGGGCCGTTCATCTTTTTCTTCCAAATCTTTCCTTCGAATTTCCGCAAAAGAAGCGGAAGAGGGCTTGCTTTGGGCGGTATTGTTTCCCGTACATTTTGCGAAACGGGAAAAAGTGCGTAACACACTAGGAATTGCATCGAAAGACAGGCCGAACTGTCCAAATACTTTTTGGAGAACCACATCAGGATTGGCCTGCAAATCTTCCAGATGAATATGAGGCCAAACCGAAGCAGCCCGCGCAAAAGCTAGATAAGCTCGTGCTAAATCGTCTTCAGGCATTCGGGCAAACTCCTGAAAGGTTGCTCGAAGCGAACGCCGAAGGGAGTGATATCTTCGGGTGACAACCAATCCATCAACTTCCAGCTCGGCCGCCTTCAGAATGGCTGGGGTTTCTAAAATGCCCGATGGCTGTCTCCATCCACGCGTCCGGGTGTCGATAAAGTTGATCGAGCTCCAATCGCGGATGATGAGTACTTTCCCTTTTTCTTCCGCCGCTTGCCTCAAATACTTGATCTGATCGGGAAACAACATGTTTTGAAAAGCCTTTTTGCCTTCTGGCTTCAGTAGCCCGAGCCACTCCACCGCTTGATCAGACATCGGCTTTACTGATCCCGAGGGATTGACTTCTGATAAAATCAACACGTCCGGGTGCGATCCAAGAAGTTGATTTAACAAAGTTCCGCCCGAACGAGCAAAGCTAATCAGTAAGGGAACGCGGGCGATCAAGATCATCGACTCAATCAAGGCCGGGCTGTGAAATCCAGCACTTTCCCGCCCTCATTACCATCGGATAAGCCCAATCCTGCCAGTTGCTTTATCTCCAACCCCGAAAAAAACGATTCAGTCTTCTTGTCAGCTTCATGGCTCCCGGTCGAATCCAGTCGGAAAGAATGGGATCCACCGAACGTTCTGGGGCGCTTCTCATCGTTTCCAAATCCGGGCAAGACCATGACTGGATTTTCCCCACGATGCCTGGAGGTGGTTCCTTAGTGTGAGTGGCATCTGAACGAAAACCGACATTAACAGTAAGATTCGCAGACGGGCGGAGAGTCCACCACCCACTCTGCCAACAAAAGGCCTGCCAAGGATAAGCCCAGCTATCGAGAACTCCTGAACGGGCCTTCCCAATGCGATTTTGCCAAAAGAGCCATTCACTTTTTTTCATTCTGAGCCACGCTGGAGATTCTTTGTGATCAATAATCTGCAGCTCAAGATTGTCTGCACGAAATTTCTGCCAACGATCGCGCCAGGTTGCCCAGCCCCAAGAACCGCTGTAAATCGAGCGGCATACAAGGGATTGCGTCACTTTACCGAATCCGGGGAATGCCTTCCCACAGATACTTCCAACGTCGTGGACCTCTCGGAAAGCTTGGAGACCATTTTGGCAGTACCTAACAAACGACTCACTGTAACGGATGTCATCTTCTAATATAACGGCTTCCTCATCCAATCGAAATACTTCATCAAGGCCTGAAAGGATCCGTTGCTGGCAACCAAGATTCCTCGTCGAGTAGTGGAAGATGGTGGGTTGTTCCTTTGAGAATTTTTCTATCAGTCGGCGGCATGAATCCACACGCTCCCGTGAAGCCGCGTCATCTGCTCGGGGTCCATCACTGACAGCATGAAGGCGTGAGACGGGGAAAAGACGGATATTTTCAAGAGCGCCGGACAAGAGGTCGGGTCGATCAAAGAAAATAATCGCAACAACCATTCAATCTTTATAAGAGTTCTTCATTTTCAATACAGCAGATTATTCATCCACTCTCGTCGACAATAGCTTTGGAGAAATCTTTCATCCTCGCCGCCTGAAAATATAAAACACCCTGCCACGATCGTTTATGAACCTGAGATAGAGCAATCTTGAAAGAATAAATGGCTGACCGAAAGTGCTGAGGCGACTGCGCGGCCCCCGCAAGCTACCAATAACATCCGTTTTCTTTTTTCATAAAGTTCGAGGGCGTTTCCTGTGAGCTCGGACGAACCCAGTGTTCGTTGTAGAGATTCTTCTCATCCCACCGTCTCCCTTTGATTCCAAAAAGCAACTGAGTCTCTCCTCCCAGGTGTAACCCCTTTTTCTCGGCCTTCTTCAGTTCCGCCAAAATGGGCAAAGACCAAGCTCCCGCACCCACAATGGCAATGTCGAATTTCTGCGCTAGGGCTTTCTCGGTCATTTGTTGTAAACCTTCAGTCCAGTTTTTAAATGGAGAGGGAGTTAAATGAGAAAACTGGGGGCACTGCAGAAACTGACATGACTCGATCGTTTGTTGGATAATTACAGAATCCGCTTTTAGGTTGTGGATTTGTGAAATTTTGCCGATCTGCTGCTTCATCGTGTCAACAAACGGCGATATAACCAACCACCGCAGGGGGAGCAGATTGGAGATCGAAAGGTAACTCAGTCCCCCCCTTTCCAGCAGTCTCGCATGGGAGCAGTACTTTTGCGCCAATGCTTCCTCAAAGGGTCCGAGAAACGGGTCCCTTTGCCACAGATGCAGCGCATCGATCTCCTGGATCGACTGAAGGTAAATTTCGATGAATTCGTAAAACTGTTTTTTTTCGACCGGAAAGACTCCCGAGTCAATCCACAGCCTTTTTGCCGGACGCCTCCAGCTCAATGACGGGGGGAAAGAAGGGGAAACTCTTCGATGATAGTATTCAAGAGCAAGCAGCTCGGTTGTGCCAATTTTTCCTGCAATTCGGCCTCCAGATTCCGCAAGAACATCTTTCAGGGTTATGATTTGCCGCTTTTCACAACCACCAGATTCATGACTGGCTTCTTTTCTCTCCGCAGGCATAAAGAGAAGATTGTTATTGATCCAGCGAAGTTTATTCACTTTTTTCCCAATAGGCCCGTTTCCGAAAGAATGATCGCACAAAGCCTTTTCGCAGATTCATTCGAAAAAATGCGAAGGTTTTTGGCGTCGGAATATTGTTCGAAAGATCTCAAAACAAAATTCCTTGATATGATTTCACTTTTGAGAAAATGGCTTCCATCCGTTATGTGTATCCATTCTCCAGCCTCATGCAAATCCCTCTTTATCGAATCGAGCAAAGACTTTTCGTAAATAAGGTTGAACCACTTACAATTCTCCCCAATCTTCTTGAAAGCAAATACCCGATGAGTCATCCCAAGAAACCTGAAGCGATTCGTCCAAGAGCATTTGGCTCTCTTTTTCTTACTTTCTGCAAGGAGTTCCTCAACCCGGCACGAAACGGATTGCCCTTTTCACTTCCACCCGAAGACATTGTCCACTGGTTTCGTGAGAATCGGTTCTGGGGGCGCCGACCCGATCCCGTTCCCCCTCCTTTCCCTTGGTTAAATTACAATCTTCTACGGTGGATTGAACGTCTTGGTCCCAGGACTGTGTTTGAATGGGGCTCAGGAGCTTCGACGATCTGGTTTTCCCGTTTGCAAACATCCCCAAGAGTGGTCTCTGTGGAAAGCGATCCAAAATGGCACTCGGCAGTGGAGGCATCCCTTTCGGTTCATCGTTTTCAAACCAACGTTCACCTGCGCCAAGAGAAAGCCGATTACCTTGAAGCCTTTCGTTCATCAGGAATTCTTCCCCCCGACCTGATTCTTATCGACGGACTCTGGCGCGATGAATGTCTGCTGGAAGCCCTCCCTTGGATTCCGAAGGGAAGCGCTGTTGTTTTTCACGATTCCCACGCTGAGAAACATAGGAAATGTTTTGCCAATCTCCCTTCGTCGATTCTAAAGACGGAGCATTATGGCCCTTGTCATGGAATCAAAAACTTCCGTGGCTGGACACTTCTTCAGGCCCGCTAAGTCATGTTGAAAACGCCGCACAGCGCTGCATCCGCGCACTTAATTAGCATTGCTTTCTGCTGGAAGGTCGGAGTCCAAAAACTCGAGTTAAGTACCGCCAGTAAAGGGATAGTGTGTGACTAAGTTTTACTTTGCGACGATCTGAAAACCACCGGCGATTCGCCTGCTGAAAATAAGCATCCACTTCATGGTGGGTTGAGAAATCGAATTGTCGCTGCTCCTCTCCTTCGAAGTTTTTATGAACCGCCTTTTCGTTTTTGCCACAATGTAATCCACTCCCGTCGAAACCTTGATTGATCACCTTGGTTGACGAAGGAAATATCGTATAAAGTCCATTTTTGAGGCTGTGGATCCGATAAACTATATCTCCATAAACTTTGTCCTGAAGCCAGGCCTCCATGTACATAGAAAAAAGTCGCGGATGAAGGCGATAAGCCCTCAGCAGGTTAAGGGGGCTTAAAAAGAAGAGGGAGGGTCGGGGACCCTGAAGACTGGCGGCATGGGCAAAGCGATCTCGGAACAACCCAACACCCCAAGCCGTGAAAAATGGGGATCGGTAAATATCTGCCCTAGGACTTTCATTCTGCTTTGGCATAAAGTGATAGCCGCTTACCGAGAAACATCGCCGATCCGAAGCAAATGCGTCCATGGCCTGATTCATAAAGAGCAGAAAATTTTTTGCCACGACATTGTCATCCTCCAGAAAGATCAGCCTGTCGTGGTTTTGGAAAACTTGATCCACCGCCTCCGCAATGTTCCCTACTGCGCCTAGGTTCCACTCCCTTTTCCAGATCGTGACTCGGGCAAACCCTGTGATGTTTTCGGCGAATTGTAAAATACTCCGATTGTCGTCCTCCACCGCTTCAGAAAAAGGGGCGTCGAGGGCAATATATAGATGGGTCTGTTCCGAGAGCGGGCAGGCCTGAAGAGAATGCACCAAGTTTTGAAAGTGCTGCGACCGGTTACAGGTAGGAATGATCACAGGCGCCAACTTTCCAGAAGGGAGGCGATCTTCCGAGGTGGTGTCCATCAATCTTTACCCCCCATATTGATGCCCGACATTTCTGCCTAAGCACCGCATGCAGAACGAATGATACTGCAGATCCTTTTCACATCCGAATCTTGAATCTGCTGGCCCGTTGGCAGGACGATGACATTGGCCGAGACCCTCTCTGTCTCAGGAAGCGCTAAATTAGCATCTGGGAAAAGGGACTTGTACGGCTCCATTCGGTGGCAACCCGGCCAGAAGTATTTGCGCGCAATAATGTTTTCGGCGTGAAGGGCTTCCACAACTTTATCGCGACCTCGCCTGCATACGGATGGATCAATCTCAATTACCACATACTGGTAGTTATTTTTTTCTGCTGGGCTATATTTCACCAGTTTGATTCCGGGAATATCCCGAAGCTGGTCACGATAATGTTCGTAGTTTTTTTTGTTTTTCCCAATGATCGCTTCCATTGCTTCCAGATTGGTTAGCCCCATTGCGGCAGAGATTTCATTCATTTTTCCGTTGATGCCGAGGTATTCGACCCGGTCATACCCCGTGAATCCAAAATTCGTCATCATTCGCATCTGCTGGGCCAGTTGATCATGATTCGTAGTCACCACTCCACCCTCCAGGCAGTTGATAAACTTCGTCGCATGAAAACTGAAAACCTCACACTCCCCAAATGTCCCAATCATGTGCCCCTTGTAGGAGCAGCCAAAAGCGTGCGAGGCATCATACATGACCTTAAGCCTGTTCTTAGCCGCAACCTTTTCAATCGCCTCCGTGTCGCAACCCCTGCCCCAAACATGAACGCCGATAATGCCGGTTGTTTTGGGCGTGATGAGCTTCTCGATCTTTTCAGGATTCAAATTGTGAGTCGCAGGATCCATATCAGCAAAAACGGGAGTAATTCCCTGCCACTGTAATGCATGTGCAGTGGCTACGAACGTGTAGCTGGGAACAATCACTTCCCCCTTCAGACCTAAAGCGTGGCAGGCGATCTCAATTCCAGCAGTGGCATTGCACATAGCCACGACATGTTTTACTCCCAGAATCTCCGCGATCCGTTTTTCAAACTCCTGTACCACAGGGCCATGATTGGAAAGCCAGCGTCGATCAAGAATTTCGTCAACCCGCCTAAGAAAGTCCTTCCGATTCCCTATATTGGGGCGCCCTACGTGCAGAGCTTCCGATTGGATCGATGTCATTATTTTATGGGAATAAAATACATCACAGTTTCAGTCCACCCCTCCGTGTAATGCCGAAGATAGATTTTGTAATCTTTGCGAATACTAAAAATGTGTTCTGGGATGCGCCAGAAATCTGAAGGATGATGATAAACTGCAATCGCCATCTTTGGATGATCAGAGTTGATGTGGCGACGCACCCCGCTCAACGCCTTCATCTCCCAACCCTCAAGATCCATTTTAATAAAAGAAACAGGCTCTTGAATTTCTTTGTCGATGGTCGTTACGGCAATCGAAGTGTTTCCTGTCTCCGAGAAGGCGCTCGCCGAGCCGTTGCCTGAATTAAAGCCTAGTACTCCCTCCTGGTCTGAAACTCCTTTGGAGATAAAGTGGATATCTCGCACGCCCTTCAAGCGCGACTTGGCTTTTTCAAGGTTCTCTTTCGAAGGCTCAAACATCCACACTTGCCCGTATTTCGGACAACGCCGAATAAACTCCGCCGTGGTATCACCATCGAAACCCCCACAGTCAACAAATGACTCTTGGTCAATCAGCGGACAGACTGGATCAAAATATTGCTCAACAGGCCTGAATGAGTAGTTCTGCAAGTACTTCAAATCGGCAGTTTGTCTAAAATTAATCACGTTAGAAAGTGTCATCCGAGATTCATTGTCTGCCAGTGTTTGACCCAGCTTTTCCCAGTGATTCTTATTGTCGCGCATATCGCAAATAGTCTCGCTTACGAATTTGGGCACTGGTGTGAGATTCGGCGCTGTTTTTAGCAGATCATAATAATCAAGCCTGAATCGAACATTCAACTGATCGACTCTCCTCTTTGCTGCCCAAGATTTTGCCATTAAAACGCAATTAACGACTATAGCGCTTTGAGGCACCGCTTCCCCGCCGAGAACTGGCTTACCGCAAAATGTTGTCCCTGATCTATAGTCATCGATAAATCCTGTGGGATTAATTTTAGAAGCCAGATCTGCAGAGTGATCGTTACAGCCAAAAAGATAGCGATCTTTCTTTCCTTCTTGGGATAGGAAGTATTCAATCGCTGACAGCACACTATCGCCCATTTGATTTCTTTTAGCCTACTTTTTCCCACTTTTTGGAGCGTGTTGATCGGACCATGGCCTCTAGCCAATTCATTCCCTCGAGAGCCATAGCGGCGCCAAAAACCTCCTCTGATTGTTGCCTCCCGGTTTTCTTGTAAGCCTTGAGGGTGGTGTGAATATCCGAGTAGAGATTGCTTAAGGCTTCAACAAATCCCGCGGGATGCCCCGCCTTGAAGCGGTTATATCTCGGCTTTGATGCCAAGGGCAGACCGACTCCACGATCGAGGATCTCCTTTTTCCCATCACCATGG
>Ga0214921_10007287_pt1 | contig 14800 bp, 13 predicted proteins | sample LL1505_MetaG_FD_177992 | JGI IMG/M metagenome (GOLD analysis project Ga0214921, IMG submission 177992) | Freshwater microbial communities from Lake Lanier, Atlanta, Georgia, United States - LL-1505 | ecosystem: Environmental > Aquatic > Freshwater > Lake | place: USA: Georgia | collected... | reverse complement strand
AAGTGTATTAGGTATTGAAGGTATGACAAAACAACATAATAGCTTGTATCAACTAATTTGGCGCCGGACGGTTGCTAGTCAAATGGCACCTGCGGATTTTGAAATCCGTACAGTTAAGATAACTGGTGATGCAAAAAGTGAGGAAAAAGATATTACATTTGTTGGTAAGCATGAAAAAGTTTTATTTGAAGGTTATCTAGCATGTGTTAATATGCATAAACAATCAAAAAAACCTAATGCTAATACAGCAACCGCAAATAATACTGGTAATGGTGATGGTAATATTCAGGACGAAGATGAAGATAATGATGATGAGGATGGTATTCTAGATGGAGCCCAAAGTGAATATTTAGAAAAAATATTTACAAAGCTAAAGGAAGGTACCCAGGTATATGCAAATAGTATAACCGCTATGCAAAAATATACTAAACCATCACAATCGCGATATACTGAAGCTAGTTTAGTTAAGAAACTAGATGATTTGGGTATTGGTCGACCAAGTACTTATGCGTCAATGATAAAGAAAGTGCAGGAGGAACAACGTCAATATGTGGAAAAGAAATCACTGCCAGCAAAGAAGGTTAAAGTGGTTTCGCTACGTTTTGATTATCCAGATAAGATACAAATTGCAGAGAATGATATGAAAATCGAAGGTGATAAGAATAAATTATTTCCTACAGCATTGGGTACAATGATAAATGAGTATCTAGATAAGAATTTCATTGAAATAATGAATTATGAATTCACTGCACAAATTGAAGCACTCTTAGATGAAATTGCATTGGGAAAGAAAATTTGGTATAAAGTAGTAGATAGTGTATATATTAAGCTAAATCCTATTATTGACCAATTATCCCGGGCAACATCTACTCGTAAAGCTTTGCAATCTGCAACACCAGATGCGGATACCGCAAATCGCCGGTTGCTAGGTAATCACCCTACTACTAATTTGCCGGTTTATGCCTTGAAATCTCGTAAGGGCTTCTTAATTTGTGAATCTAATCCAGAAAAGGAGAAGTCGCGTTTTGCGAATTTTACAGGTAATTTTGCAGGTATTACTCTAGAACAAGCAGTTGCATTGTTGGTATTTCCCCGTAATCTGGGTCAATTTCGTGATAGTGATGTAATGTTAAAGAAGGCTAAGAATATTTATATTGCATTTGCAGAAACTAATTATAGTATTGATAGTTATATGAAAGCCAATCCAGATAATTTTATTGAACCAGAATGTTTAACATTGGAACAGGCACAAGAAATTATATTATATTATGAAGAAAGTAATAAAGCAAAGATAGAAAATGCAAAGAAGGATAGAAAGCTTAGTGATGATGTTGTAATTAAGGTTGGACCATTTGGACCTTATATTAAATATAAGAATGAAGTTAATATTCCATTACCTAAGGCATTAAAAGCGCAATTTGAAACAATTACATTAGAACAATGTCAGCCGGTAATTGAGAAAAATGCTAATCGCAAACCAAAATCACGTCCTGGTGCAAGTGCTAAAACTAAAGCACCCAAGGCACCTAAAGCACCTAAAGCACCTAAACTTAAGGCATCAAAGGCACCATTAGAAGTCGCACCGGAAGCAAATAATAATACTACAGGTATTAAAGAAATCCAGATTAAGCAACGAAAACCACGTGTTAAAAAAACAACTGAATAAAATTTAATTAATGTTAATTACTGTAAATTAATGTTAATTACTGTAAATTAATTTTAAGTTTTTATTAATTTTGTAATATTTTTTTACTTTTTGTATTGTCTATTCCAAAAGTACATTGTGCAAAATATTATACTTAAAAATCTAAAATAAATATAGTTAGATATTACAAAAATATACTTGCTAGAATGGATAGTTTATCGGCATTTGTTAATGATATAACAGCCTTTCAAATAAGTTTGCCATTATGGTTAAAAATAGGTATAATCTTGGTTTTAATAATATCGTTATTGGTAGGAGGGTATTTTCTTAAGGAAACATTTGATATATCATATCTAAAGGGTGGTTTTAATTGGTTTATTTTTATTGCGGTATTAAACCTTACAACAATATTAGTAATATTTTACTATTATGGTAATAAATCAAATAAATATGTGGGTTCACCGGGTATTAAGGGTAAGAAAGGTAAACGTGGTAAGAAAGGTACTTCGGTTTCGTGTAGTTATAAATGTAAGAATAATTTATATATTCAATCTGTTAGAAAAGCGGATGTTATATGTACATTGAATACTTATTCCGCAGATTTTAAAACCTTCCAGGATGCGAATCAATATTTTATGAATTTAATAAAACAGGGTAATAATATTGATTATTCTAGTTTTCTTAAAAATATTATTCTAGAAGATAGTACAAATTCTACTATTTCACAAGATGCAGTTGATAAATTTTATTCCTTATTAAATCCTATTGCAATTGCAACCTTATTAATTAAAACAATAAATGATGATATTACTCAGGCATCGGAACACACATATGGCACTATTCGTGGTCCAGTACCTAAAGTCGGTTATACATCATTAGGTAATTCTGTTTATGGTGGTGTAGAAACTTTTCAATTAAATTCTTTTGTAGTTAATGGTGATATTATGTATCCTAGTGGATATAATAAATTAGTTTCATTCGTATCTTATAATGAAAATACTAATGAATATGATAAATATACATTATGGCAACCTATTAGTCAAGCTGTAAATGAGCCAATATTTGGTGGTGGTACAGAACAACATTCATATTTGCCATTGGGTGATGTATGTACGTTTGGTAATACCAATCCAAAATTAAATGATTTTGCAATGGTGAAGGATACTTGCTTAGACCAGGTTGGTTCTAAGGATTTAAAATTAGTTTTTATTTATTCTGGTAATATACAAATTAATTCAAAAACTACAAATTCGCAATCTCTAGATTACACCCAAACAGATACTTACTTAATAGAGAATAAATTAGCAAATAATATTGAAATATTCAGTGTATGGCGAACACCTATGAATACGTTTATTACAAATTGCAACTCCCAGAATGAATTAGTTAATAATACAGTAATGTTTAATTTGATAGGTAATCTAGATGATGCATTGAATGAATATGGTAATATTAGTAATGAATATAAGAAATGGGTACAAGATCAATTATCGGTGATAGTAATACCTCAATTTACAGTAGCTTTAATATACACAATGCATTTTCAATATGAGTCATTAAAAGAGTTAATATATTATGTTAATAAATATCAATCGCAAGTTCTAGAATTCCGCGGGCAATCATTTGATATAAATACAGTTAAAATTGGGGATTTACTAACACTTATTAAAAATACTAAGAAATCATATGAAGATTATAATAAGGAATTAATAAAACGAGCGAGTATATCATTACGAGCTACAAAGGCGATTGTTTATGATGAAAAACGTGAAAAACATCTACCTAAAAAATTATTAAATATTTATGATAATATTATTGTAGAATTGGATACATTGTCTGTCCAGATTGAAAATGCCAATTCATTATTAGATGTTGTTAATCACGTTATATCTAATGGATTGAATGGTCGTATTGCTGTTGATAGTGATGGATTGGCAGAGGGTGGAATAATGTTAAATCCTATTCAGGAAATGATTATCCGGTTGTGTAAGATTATATTTCCACCGAATCGTCCTACATATGTGATAAAAGATGAGTGTTTGGGTACATTTGCAAGGGATAATGAAAAAGATGAACAGATTAAAATACTTACTGAGGAGAAGAATAAATATAATAAGATGATAGATGATATTTCAAGTGATTATAATAGATTTCAGTCGCAAATAACTAGTATTAAGAATTATGAAGATTTAGCGGAACGCAAAATGGGGATGTTATGTGGTGGTATAAAGAATTATATGGAAAAAATACATAATCTAGATATTGAAGAATTTACAACACATCGTATAAAAGGATTATCCGAAATATATCGAGAAATTAATGGATATTTAGGCGATATAATTATTAATACTCCTATCGCCTAGATAACTAATTACAAATAATACTTAATGTTTTTTATGTGATATTATTCTAGATATTATTCTAGATAGTAGTCTAGATAGCAGTCTATATAGTATTCTAGAAGCATATTGAAAATTATAAATGGGAAGTACAATACAAGAATTATTTACGCCAATATTTATAGTTATTGCGTTGTGTATATTTATTGGTGGTATAGTAGGAATGCAATTATTGGATAAATTATTTATGGGTAGTAAAAATTTAAATGCAATACGAATGTTTGCATTAGCAATATTAATTAATATTATCATCTTATTATTTATTTTGATGTCATTTAGTAAGGTTAAATTTACATCTGGTCCACAAGGACCGCAGGGTAATAAAGGGTCGCGGGGTGGTAGTGGTCATGATGGTGGTATTAATTTATGTAATAAAAAATATCAAACTGCAGAGGAAAAGAAAACATTTGAAAGAGCAAATGATTATCTAGATTTGAAACCACCTGTTCTAGAATTAGAATAATATCCTTTTACCGAAAACGCGAAGTGTGTAAGTATGGCCTTGTTAGGCCATCCGACTGCATATTGTGATAAGGATATTACAAATTAAATATGTTAGTTAATGGATAAAAAACAAAAAAAAATGTTTTGATCTCGCCAGGCGGTGGGAAGTGGGTGCTGTTTAAACAGCAATCTCGAAGTGTCGAAGCCCCGTCTCGCGGATGTCCTCCAGAATGTTGGCAATCTGGGTTTCACAGCTCCAGATGAACCTAAAATGTCCCTTATAGCCCGAATAACCGGACTTCAGACGCATTTCAGCTTCAATGATGTCCCCCACCAGGGTATCGATCGAGAGATGTGCTCCATCTACACGCTTCTGATTGTCGCCGTTGTTCTCCATCAGGACAATTCTTGAAAAGCGTAATACTTTTATTATGCATTAAAAAATATTTCAATTTTAGTTAAAATTATAGTTTTTTCCAATTTTAGTAATAATTTTAATAATATGGGTTGTTAGTGACTTTGATTTTGCCACAATACATAAATGGATTTTTGCTATAATCAACTGGTGTATAATAACCCATATCAACAGCTTCTTTTAATAGAAATTTAAAGTTTTCAATAAATTCGAAATTATGGCCCTCACTAACACTAGCTATGTGAGCCATTTCGTGAATAATTACAAAGCAAAGGGTATTATAATCGTGTAATGGTCTTGTTGGTTCATCATCTGCGCCGCGTCTGACACATAAGCTCATTAATTCGCCTTTATTGATAGTAAAGGATGTGTTATCATCACCTGGGTTTTCTGTAGTTTCTTCTATTTCTACACGATTGAAACCTTTTACTAGCCGAATTACACGTTCATCATTAGGATATGTATTTTTTAGTTTGCTAACAAAAGAGTTCATATTATTATGTAATTTAGCGATTAGTTCTAAAGCTATATCTGAATCTTTAAATATTTCCTGGATACCATAACGTTTACCGTTGGTAGATTTGCGATATTCTAGAAAGAGTTCTCCGATTTTACTACTATCGATTAATAGGATTAGTAGAATAAAAAAAACTAATAATACTATGAATAAAATTACTTTGGATATTTCATTCATTTTTACTATCTTTTTACTATCTTTATAATATCCTTAGAAAATTATAAAAAAATCAATCTGACATTATTAATCACAAGGTAGAACATAACACATTGGGATATTTGAATCCGGTGTGCTCAGTGGTACAAATGCGATAATTAGGTCGGAGAGTTCTCGAATAATTCTAGCAATCTCAAGGCAAACTGTATCATCAATATTGTGTGTACTAGTTATCCGTACACCTTGATAAAACATTTGAATTGCAATGCAATCTTTAGTAGAAGCACGAATTGAAATATCAATGTCTTCTTTTTTGTATCGCATACAAATATTTGGAATTACTGGAATGGGCTTAGCCTCTTCGAAGGGGTGTATCCCCTTATACAAAAGCCCTTTCGGGCTTTCGAATGATACATCAAAAATGGTGTAATTCAGCAAATTTTGCCAAAAAGCAGTTAGTGTTGGGCAGGCTTCTGTTTCCAGAATACTGCCAATTGTTTCTTTGTCAATAGAATACGCAGAACGCGTTTCTGATACTACTTTTTTCAACTTATTGAATAGATTGTGTTTAGAAAACGCATTCAATTCAAAAACAATATGGTTGTCCATTGTAGTTTATCAGTTTATCACTTGATAAGAAATAATTCTAACTATTAAGGAATTGAATTTCAATTTTTTATGGAAAACTGCTAAATTACTATAAATATATTTCTAGCAATCCTGAAATTAGTTTATCTAGAATATATATTTTCTTTCAATACTTAAATTATCTTATATCCATAAGCAATTTTTAAAAATGGATTTAGAAGAACTTAATAAACAAATGCAGTTCTTCCAGAATGATTTCAACACCCAACCACCATCCACTACCCAACCACCATCCACTACCCAACCACCATCCACTACCCAACAACAACAATTATCATATCAGCAACAATTACAACAATTACAACAACTACAGCAACAGCAAAATACTAATGCGATAAATTTTAATAATCCTAATCCTGCAGAAACACCATTTAATACTACGCAAATTAAACGTCCTACTAAATCTGGAGAACATCGCAATGATATTAATGATAAACTTAATAGTTTAAATATGTTTCAGCCTATGCAAAATGATGGTACCAGTACAGGAATGGTTCCTAATATGATGCCATTACATTCTAGAAATTATTCAAATTATGAAGAAGAAAGTCAAGAAGCACGTTCCCCTATGGCTAATTATTATAATCATAACTTTAATACATTGCAGGGTGCGAATAATAGGGAATATTGCTATAGTAATTCCCCAATGAATGATATTATCGCACAACAAAATAGTTTTACTAATCAATTAATTCATACACCACCTGTAAATAATACACATAATGATGGAATGACATTTATTAATGTTCGTAATATGATTGGGCAACAACAATCTCAGAATCAACCACAAACGCAAATGCAAAATATGATAAATAATAATGGTGGGTATCATAAGGTGGAAGAAAAGCGGATGGATTATCGGCAGAGTATGAATAATAAGATTGATAATTTTATATTCGATAATCCAAATGCAGTTCCATTTAATCCGATTTTACAATCGCAATCACAAGGGCAATCTAGAGATACTAGAATGGTTATCCAAGATAGTAATAAAGATTATTATCGCCAGGAGGCAAATTCTCGGATGTCATCATATAGCCCACTTTCTAGAGCATCTAATGTGCCTATTACTATGGCTAATATGTCAGTAAATGATTTTTATGCGAATATGCAACCTACATTACCCTATGGAACTGGACTACCACCCATAGAAGATGATAGGAAGGCAGTGATGAATTCTAGAATGGGTCAATATGCACCATTAGCAAAAACTATACAATATCAAACACAGACACAACCATCAACACAATCATCAGGACAACCGTCAGTACAACACCAAAAACCATCTAATAATTGGAATGATGTGAATAAAAAGATGCAAAATGTCTATTATAATCCTTTGCCGGTTATGTCAAATAAATAATAATAAATAATAATAAATAATAATAAATATCCTTATAAAAATTGATTTTCTTTTCTATTTTTCAATTTATTTATAATCAGTACTATTCTAGAATACCTGGATATGGATGTTCCGGAAATGCTTACCAATCTAACTAAATTAACAATTAAAGAAACTAATTATATGAATGATGATTTAACCTGTGCATTATTCGAAGATAAATTAGATATATATGATAGTGAAAATTATACGTTAGAGTTGGGAGTTCCTAATGTCTATTGTTCTAAATATTACGATGATGAAGATTTTATATATGCTAGAATGAAATTTTCGGATGACTTGAAAATAGAATTAGATTTGAATGTAATCAATTATCTTTCTACACATAATATAATGATTGATTTTAGCGAACACACACTAGATGGCCACAAAATTTATGCTAAGATACTATATATTTATCAATTTGTAAATACTTATTATACTAGTTTAACGAATCAACGTCCGCTAGAAAGAATTAAATATATGCCACGGGATTTATTACAATGGGTAGATAATATGGTTAGTACTTTAAGATATATTCTAGATAAGGATTTATTTAACTTTCAACCTAGCAAAACTGAAATAGAAGAAGATTATTATAATGAATTAGTATATGGTCTAAATTTAACAATATGTCATCTGAAAATGCTATTAAATCATTATCATGTATTAAATATACCTATTTACAATATAGAAGACAAACATATTAAAAAATTATTTAAAGTATTGAATAATATGTGTGTAATTATGATTTTTATGAGGAATATATTAGGCATATGTTAGTAAAACGGAAAAAAACAATAATTTGACTAAAAATGATTTTTTTATTTTGCTATAATGAATGATATTCCCCCAACACCTTACAAGGATGCCTGCTTGCAACACCAAGAACCCGAACCCACTTGCAACACTACACCTGCAACGTGTCATCCGCGGCCTGGAGCAACTCCGAAACCGTCGTCTGTCTGCTCGCGACATGGCACCTACCCCTGTGGTGAGTGTTCTGGAGCTCATCCTGTGCATCATCGCCCTGCTGGTTGTCTTCTTCATGATGCTGATTTGCGGTGCGGTGTGCTTTGTGGTGGCTGCGGTCTGCATCGGTTGCAAGGCAGTGGACTACCTCTTCTCGGCATAGATGACGCCGACAATTTTTTTATTATTGTAAATTCATATGCTAATTACATATTTATTTCTGTAGAATACTTACCTACGCGATCACTATTCTTCAATTTTGGAATAGCATCATTCTAGCTTCGTGATATAATTCATAGATGGATATGAATATTTCTAAATGTCCTATAATAGATTTTGTATTTTTAAAGAATGTATTAAGTCTTTGTTTTCCGAAATGCTTACTATCACCTCCCTTAAGAAATAATTGTGCTTCATCAAAATTTTTATTTTCCAATAAGTCAAAATAATATTTCAGAAAATCAATTGCTTTATGTAAGTAATATTCACTATACCGGGCACGTAATTCCTGTTTTTCACTAACACTAACTCGCATATTATCGATTTCCCGCATTTTTTTAATACAATTTGAAATATTAGAACAATTTATTAAGGAAAATTGTCTAGAATCCACTATACCTAATTTCCGGATATAAATCGTTTTTTCCAACAATATATAAATTGCAGTGAGTTCGATTTGATTAGCTTCATCTAATGCACCCCAATATGTACTACTATCAGCTTGTTTATAATCACCTCCAAATGGGATTATGAAGGTAATATATATATCATCTAGATTGAAGAATAGTAGATAGGGATGATTGGTATTTGTTTTGGTTTGGATAAGCACGAATATATAGCGGGGTAAGTATTGTTGAAGCGTGAATAATTGGCAATCACGGACATCTAAGTATTTGTTATGAAATTTTATGAATTGTTGGCCTTTAGTTGTTGAGTATGAGATAATTTTTTGGCTATAATCGGCTGTTCCAGAAATCTGGTTAATAGTTGATTCTAGAGTACTAGATTCACGAAAGGTAAAAAATAATTGTGCTTTGTTCATTCTAGAATCACATCTACTATTAGATTATATTATTCTAGTCATTATATTATTCTAGTCATTATATTATTCTAGTCATTATATTATTCTAGTCATTATATTATTCTAGCCATTAAATTATTATAGCCTTAAATTATTATATCTTTATTAAATTAAGTATTCTAACAACCCAATAACATATTCTAGAATGTGTATTACAAAGTTTTTAACTATTATTCTAGCATTTATCCTGATTGATGCTCCTTATCTCTATCTTAACAGAAATCTATACCGCAACAAAATAAAATCGATTAGTGGTCAATCCACATTCACTAGCCGGTATTATAGTGGATTGATAGTATATATTGCCCTAGCCCTAGGATTAATTACTTTAGTATTACCCCGTATTCATAAGGGTTCTACTAGTGATATTCTAGCAGATAGCATATTATATGGTGGTGTGTTTGGTTTAGTAGCATATGCAACATTTGATTTTACTTTGCATTTTATGTTTGAAGGTTGGAATTTAGGAGTAAGTGTTATGGATACATTATGGGGTGGGGTATTATGTACTATAGTTGCATTTATTATTACATTTTATTCTAGTAGTAAGTAATAAGTGATAAGTGATAAGTGATAAGTGATAAGTGGCAAAAGTAGTAAAGAATATATAAAATAAATTTATGTGAGCTTTATCCTTTTACCGAAAGCGCGTCGCGCTTTCTCCAAAAGGATAGGCCAAAAATAAGTTAAGACTGATAGGTGTGTGGTTAGCAAAGCTAACCACTCACATATCCGTCGGTTAAAGGATATGATTGATACATTGCAATACTGCAATATTGCAGACATAAAAATTTATAGTAATTAGTTTAGTATTTTTTCGTTATGTTTTTCGTTATCTATTTTATATTTTTTCCTATAAGTGTAATAGTAAATCTGCAATTAATATCTGCTAGAATGGGTAATGACAACAGCAAATCTACTATTGAAAATCAGCAGATGATATTGCAATTACAACAACAAATATTAAATAATCAAAGGCAAGCAGCATCACCACAAATAAACCCTCACTATCCACAACAACCTAGCCATATACCCAGAACACAAATGCATAATCCACATCAAATACATAATCCAGGTGCAGGGGAATATTATGACAGTTCACTGCCGGTTCTAAGCCCTGCAGAATTGCAACAACGTAATATACATCCCAACAGTCAATCTACATTATTGAAGGATTCGTATAATAGTTCCCACCAGAATACAAAGCCAAAAACGCTTTTTGATATATTAAATAATAAGAAAATGATGGAAGAAGTAGATAAAAATCCAGCAACTAAGCGCAAATTATTAGAAAGATTGCTAAATGAACATCGATATATAATGACAACATCACAAGTCCAACGTATTACTCAAATGCTAGATACTTTACCCCCATCAGATAATCTATCATTACCGGCATTAGCACCCATTAATTCCTATGAAAATAATAATTCCATAGCGAAAGGAGGGTTTAATGAAGGTACAACACGACAAGACCCACGAGGAAAACAATTACAACGCACACAACAATTAAATACAATTGAAGCATTAACTAAACATTATAAAACCGAGGCTGAACGGGAGGAAGCAGAGTTTAAATTGGAAGAAGAACGGCGGAGAACGGAATTCCTAGAAAAGCAACGCCAACGCAGGATGAATTACCAATCCAAATTAACAGAATTAGATAAAAATAATATTGATGCATTGAAAGTGTTTCAACTTAGTGCAAATTATACTATAGACCAGCTTAAACAAGCATATAAGAAGATGGCAATGAAAACACATCCAGATAAACCGGGTGGCAATGTGGAACAATTCCAATTGATAACAAAATGTTATATGTCGCTGTTGGAAAAGTATAAAAATCGGGAAAGCGACCGGCAGTTTGGCGATTTGAAAAAGGGGAGTCAAAGTTATCTAGAAGACCAACAGCAAAACCGAATGGTTAATAAACAGATGGTTTCTGGAACAGTAGATAAAGATAAGTTTGATGCAAAATTATTTAATAAGATTTATGAACAAAATAAATTATGGGAGAGTAGTGATGATGGTTATGGTTCCTGGTTTTCTAGCAATGATACTGATGAACCACCCACTGAAGTATTTGGCAATAAGTTTAATCTTAATGTTTTTAATTCTACTTTTGAAGATTATAAGGAAAAACTAACTGCACAAAGCGGGGCTATCCAAGAATATCGAGATCCTCAAGAATTAGTATCAAGTGGTACCGGCTTTACTGACATTGATATCTATGCCCGAAAAATAGATGATTTCAGTAAGCCGTCTCCTATCTCAGGTGCAGGTGGTAGTAAAGGTCGGGATTTGGGTTATACTGATTTAAAAACAGCTTATACATCACGGGGTGCTTTTATCGACCCAAATAAAGTAGAGTATAAGACATATAATAGTGTTGATGAATTAAAACGCGACCGAGGTAATATCCGATTTGATATGACGCCAGAACAAATCCGGGAATATGAAATGAAAAAATATAGGGAAGAAGAGGAAGAAGAACGTAGGCGGGATTTAATTCGACAAAGGGATAATATGATTACTAATTCATATGGAAAGATACACGAAAAAATGTTAGGATATCGGGGCACAGCACCTAGCTAACCTAGTAAAATTGTTGGTTGCCAGGTAACTGTTTTGGTTTTGGAATGCAATCCACGCATGTGGTAAGTGGAATATTTGAAACAGATTCAACCGCACAGGTATTTTGTTTATTGCGATGAATAATATTATAAATGATTATGCAAATGAATAATAGTAGCATGAAATAGATAAAGAGAAGTATTACCATAAAGGTAAATGGGTCATAACTGTCAAATAACATTTTTAAAAGTATCAATAATATGAGTAATAAGTATTATAAGTTAGTGAGAATTTATTCTAGACGTTCAACAATATTAGGGTTTAGTTTAGGTATTAATGTTATTGGAATTTTGTTAATAATAATAGTTTCTATTTCTGATAGTGTAATAATGTTTAATTTGCCAGTAATTAAGTATGCAAATATTTTTTCAGCAGTATTGCAATAATTATTTAATATAGTTTTTGTAATTTTAGTTATATCTGTAATTTTCCCTGCTTCTAGATTAACATCAATTACTGATGCTAGAATAAATTTATATAATTTACAGTGTTCAAATGAAAGATTATCCAATCCAATATATTTATCAGGAATATAGTATATGCGACCATTAAGTTCTACTATATCTGTTAATTTTATCTTGTTAATCTTGCTATTTTTTTGCGACATTATATTCAGGGAGATGCTAGAATAAATCAATCTATTTATTTTAAGTTGTAAATAAAACTTGTAAAATATAATTGGATATTATATGGTGAAAAAATATATATAAATTATAATAAACTATAAGGCAAAAAGAAAAAGTTAAAATGTCATTATCTTTAATTGATGTTGTTAAAATCTTTATTAATACATTAGTTCGTCTAGAACCGATAGCTCTATATACTGGTTCAGCAATGGCAGGTGTAGTATTTAATGATTTTCGTGGCTTATTATTATTTATGGGTTTTCTAGGTAATGAATTAATTGGATTAGGTTATAAAATGGTATTGCGTGGTGTATCTAATCCCCAATGTGCGTTAATGTATTCTCAATCTGGAACCCCTTTTGTTCTACCTAGTCCAATTACACAGACCGTAGGATTCTTTGCAGGCTTCTTCTTTATGGATATGTATTATAATAATACTTTCAATCCATTAAAATTCTTTCTATTATCTATGCTACTAATGATAACTATATACTCTAGAATAAATGTTGGTTGTAAAACATTACTAGATGCCGTGTATTGTGCGCTGATAGGTTTATTAACAGGTGTAGTGTATTATAGTCTTATTAAGGATTATTATAAGGCGGATTATTTGAATACTACTATTACCAAAGCAAATGATACAATTAATAGCTTTTTTAGTATTAATTAAGATTGATTAGATTGGTTAGATACGATTAGATACGATTAGTTTCCGCGGGGAGGATAGTAGTAGTTGTGTTAGTTTCTTCAGGAAAGACATCATAAAACTTGTAAAGCAAATCAACAAGAACATTCACAGAATTTAGATATATCTAATATTATTGAAAAATTTAATATTTAAAATTGATAAAAATGGAAATACACAAATAAGTGTTTGTAAAAATGATGAATTAATTAATAATACTAATAATCTATCCTTTAACTGACTATAGGTGTTTGAGATGATTTTGAAAAAATCAGCTTAAAACACCTAATTATTAACTTAAATTCCGTTATCGCTTGGACACCTATAGGTGTCTAAGGGATAGTTTTATTTGTTTTTATTTTTTATTATACTTTATTTTTACTTCAAAAAAATTGAACTCCCCCTCTCTCTTGTATAATTTGATATAAATGAGGAAAACTATACATATACTAACCCATATGTATAGCATTACACTCAATTATATGCTCTAATATCCTCAGATATCCTCAGTATAGCAAAGCAATTAACAATACTAATACATATTAGAATAAACGCCAGTACTTATTAGTATTAAGTTAATATTATAATTATAATCACTATAAATATAGCTTAATATTATAATATTTTTGTGCGTATATATTAATATATAAACATATCATCTATTTGTAAAGTAATTGTAATATACTAGCAAGTATGTCGGATAGAATATGTCCTTGTGGTATGTCATTTCCTTATCCATCTCAGTTAAAACGACATCAAAATGGTAAGCTTGGATGTATCCTATATATGCAATATGTTCAATCTCATAAAACTCCTTGCACTCCAGAGCTTGCTAGAGAGAGGGTTGTTACTAGTAGCACTAAAACTTGATATTTCTTTATACTTTACACTTATTTTATATTGTATTTATTATAATTACTAAATATAATATATATTATAATTATTGTTTTTTTTTCAATATAAAGATATCTAACTATAGTATATTAAATATAACAATGGCTAAAAAACCACCTGATAAAAAACCTTCTTTTTGGTTTCCTAGTCTATTAGTTAGTAGTAATACTATTAAAACAAATTCGTGGTTTAATATTTTGGAAAAACAAAATAGTAATATTACAAATCATAATTTAGAAGATACTAATTATAAAGTTAATTATCTAAAAACTGTTAAAATACCTATTTATCCAAATAATAAGC
>Ga0214921_10007286_pt1 | contig 14803 bp, 17 predicted proteins | sample LL1505_MetaG_FD_177992 | JGI IMG/M metagenome (GOLD analysis project Ga0214921, IMG submission 177992) | Freshwater microbial communities from Lake Lanier, Atlanta, Georgia, United States - LL-1505 | ecosystem: Environmental > Aquatic > Freshwater > Lake | place: USA: Georgia | collected... | reverse complement strand
GATCGCATTTTGGCGTGTGGCAATTCGGTTTGCACCACCATCTTGGGGTTTTTGGGATCGGTCACGTCTACACCTGTGAAGTTTTTTGGTGCTGATTCATGCGCCATCCACAGGATGCGTCGGCCGTCCGACGTCTGCTGCACCGACATGCCCTCACCCATTCCACCAAAGCCACCCAACTCATGGTGGGCTAGCAGTTTCATGTTGTGCGAAAGAGTTTGGTCGCTGCGACCACCAGGCGTTGACAGGTTAAGCATGGGTAATTACCGTGTTGCAAATGATCGTTTGATAATACAAGATATGGCCTTGGGCACTCGTGCTTATCGAGTTTTAAATTGTTTGTATTTTTATAGGATATCCATGGCCAAAGTTTTTTTATCACTTCGTCGTAGCCTCATCGTTACCCTGGCTTTAGGTCTTGTTACAGCGCATGGTTTGACACAAGCTCAGGGAACTAAATTCCCGGATAAACCCGTCAAACTTGTCGTGACCTATCCACCAGGTGGTAGTTCAGATTTGATGGCCCGCATCATGGGTCAAAAAATGAGCGAGATTTGGGGTCAACCCGTCATCATCGAAAGCAAGCCTGGTGCTGCAGGTTCGATTGGTATGGAGTTTGCCGCTCGTCAACCCAACGATGGCTACACATTTGTCATCGGCAATCTTGGCCCTGCTGGAGTGAATCCACTTCTTTCTAAACTGCCTTACAGCATGGACAAAGATTTTTCAGCAGTAGCCTTGACAGCAACCGGGGCCAACATCTTGGTAGTTCCTGCCAATTCCCCCTACAAAAATTTAAAGGATGTAATTGCTGACGCCAAAGCCAATCCAAATAAAGTGAGTTATGGCACCAGCGGCCCTGGAAGCATGTCGCACCTCGCAGGCGAACTCATCTCGCGCCAAGCTGGTGTGAAGATGGTCAGCGTTCCTTACAAAGGCGGTGGCCAAGCAGTGACAGATGTGATCTCTGGACAACTCCACATCATGGTCTCTGATGCGCTACCTGTCAGCCAACACATCAAGTCTGGACGCTTACGCGCACTGGCCATCACCAGTGAAAAGCGCTCACCACTATTTCCTGAAATCCCAACATTCACCGAAGCGGGACTAGAAGGTATCGTGGCTTTGAATTGGTGGGGTGTTTTCTTGCCAGCAGGAACTTCGCAAGCAGTCATCGACAACTACAACGCCACATTGGCCAAAATTGCTGCTAACCCAGACCTCAAAGACCGATTTGCTGGATTGGGCGTTGAACCGCATGCAACATCGCCCGCTGAATTCAAAGTATTTTTAGCAGCGGAGAAAGCTAAATATTCGAAATTGATTGCCGACAACAATATCAAAGCAGAATAAATATTGCGTCTTTCTCTCACCGCCTTCGCCACTCTTCTTCTTATTGCCTTCTTGATGGGCGCTAACCATGTCGCAGCGCGTTTCGCGTTTGCACATGGGGTAGATGTCACAACTGCTATCGCTGTACGGAGCAGCGTCACCGCGTTGGTGGTGGGATTAATTTTGTGGCGTGCCAAAGTTTCTCTGACTTTGTCTGCCAAGCACCCACGCGCTTTATTGGGTATTGGTTTTTTAATTGCCATACAAAGTTACTGCCTGTATTCAGCAGTAGCGCGACTACCAGTCGCGCTAGCCTTATTGGGCTTTAACACCTATCCCTTGTGGATCGCACTTTGGGCACGCGTGCTCTACAAACACCAACCTGAGCCTACCGTGCTACGTGTGATGCCCATCATGTTGATAGGACTGGCACTTGCACTCGATGTTTTAGGCGCATCGTCTGGATTGGGTGCGCAGGGCCAATGGGCAGTGATTGGCGAAGGTGTATTTTTTGCATTGGCAGCTGCAGCCTTGTTTGGTATTGCCATGGTTTTTACCCAACATGAGGCGGGAGACTTAGACGGCCGCTTGCGTACTTTCAGCACCATGGTCTGCGTGGCCATTTTGGCGTGGCTGGTGATTGGCACACAAACTGGGCTTCACTTACCTGATGCGCCAGAAGGTTGGCTGGGTTTATGTATGTTGTCGCTTTTGTATGGCACTGGCTTCACCATCATGTTCACGGTATTGCCACGATTAGGTGTCGTGGGCAACTCAGCCATCATGAACGTTGAACCAGTTTTTGCCTTGGTGCTTGCTTGGGTGTTGTTAAACCAAGCGATTGCACCTATTCAAGTAGTAGGTGCATTGGTCGTTGTATCGACAGTGATGTATTTGGGTTTACGTAAACGATAAGGACAAGCATATGGCTGAGCGATTCGAGCAAATTCAGTACAAAGACCTTGCACCTGAGGTGCAACCTTTGGCTGACGATATTTTGAAAGTTTCAAGCGCAGCACTTGGTGGGCCCTACAACGCATTGCTGCGCAGCCCAGAGATGGCGCGTCGGTGTTTTGACCATCTTGACTATTTGCGCTTTAAAACCTCTGTTTCTAAACGCTTGAATGAATTTGCCATTCTTATCCAAGCGCGAATTGCCAATGCGCAATACGAATGGTGGGCACACGCTCCGATTGCGCAACGCGCTGGTTTATCGACAGAAGTCATAGAACAACTTCGCCATTGCAACAAGCCCCAAGGCATGCAAGCAGATGAAGCTTTGGTCTACGACTATTGCGTACAGTTGACGCTGAATCACCGTGTCTCTGACGCATTATGGGAACGCGCGATCGCAGAAATGGGCGAACAAGCAGTTGTCGATTTGACGGTGGTGTCGGGTACATACGTCATGGTGAGCATGTTGCTCAATGCCACGCAGGTGGCAATTCCTAATGGAGGCGCCGAGCCGCTTGAGGTGATGTCGCCATTAGATATCCGTGCACGCTTGTTAGCTTGAAGTTTGTTCTAAATAACTGGGAGTGTTTATGACTACACGTCGAATTTTTGGATTGGCTTTGTTGCTGTGCGTTTCTTTGGCCTCAGCACAAAACAACACAGTTCGCTTAGTTGTTCCGTTTGCAACGGGTGGCCCCACAGATATTGCTGCACGCGTCATAGCGCCATTGTTGTCCGAGGCGATGGGGAAAACTGTGATCGTCGATAACCGTGTGGGTGCAACCGGCGCTATTGGGGCTGAATTTGTGGCGCGTGCGCCAACTGATGGCAATACTATTTTGTTTGGCACTAGCAGCATCATGGGCGCTAACCCGGCCTTGGTTCAAAAACTTCCCTATGACCCCGTTCGCGATTTTGTCGCAGTCAGCACCATCGCCACCATTGAAAACATCTTGGTGGTCCACCCTTCAGTGCCTGTGAACAATGTGCAAGAGTTCATTCGCTTCGCCAAAGACAATCCAGGTAAATTGTTTTATGGGTCGTCTGGCATAGGTAGCACCTACCACCTGGGGGCAGAGATGTTCGCCAATATGACCAAGACACAACTCTCGCATGTTCCGTACAAGGGTCAGGGCCCCGCAGCACAAGATTTATTGGCAGGCCATTTACAGCTCATGTTTGATGCGTTCAATTCAGCAGTTCCAAATATCAAAGCTGGCCGCGTCAAAGCTTTGGGAATCGCTAGCAATAAGCGCCATCCAGAGTTACCTGATTTGCCGACGATTGGCGAGCAAGGCGTGTCAGGCTATGTCACCACCATTTGGATAGCATTCTTCTTACCTGCCAAGACACCTGCTGCCATCGTAGACAAAATGAATCAAGATTTGCGCGCCATATTGCAACGACCAGACGTTAAAGAACGATTTACTAAGCTTGGCATGCAAGCCAGCCCTTCTAGTAGCAACGATTTAGACGCGCTTCTCAAACAAGAACTCGCTTTGTGGACGAAGGTGGTAAAAGAAGGAAATATTAAGGCTGAATAATAGAAATTTTCAGCCTCTTGCCGTATGCTTTAGATATGCGCCTTATGTTCATGAAACAACAATCGATTGCAGCATGCATTTTTTTAGTACTTGTGATTTCATCACAGGTCCATGCAGAGCAACCAACACTGGGTATAGGCCTTTCTAAATACGCCTACCGAGAACCATCGCTCGGCGTCGCACACGATGGCTGGCTGGGTATCGCTCAAGCCAAATGGGCACCAGACAATTTACGCATCAAAAATTGGCCATTGACCCTCTCTGGGCAGGCTACTTTTGGGTACGCCGACTACACGGGTTCTGGCACTATGGCTAATCAACCTACCAGCATCTACCAGTTGCAATTGGAAAGTCCACACACTGAATGGGTCAAGGGCTATCAAATAAGCCCTGGTATCGGGTATCGCTATTTGTATAACGATGCGCGCGGTACCACCAGCACTAACTATGGTGGTTATCGGCGTACCAGCGAATACCTATTTGCCAGTCTGGGTGCTGAGAGGCCATTTGGCGATAACTGGCGCGCCACAGCGCAAGGCTATTACTTGCTGAGTGGAAGACAAACCTCCAATTTATTTGACGTAGGGGGCGACTACGCCTCGCAAGGCCCGTTACAAAACACTCAACGCCATGGCTTCGGTTGGAAAGCAGGTATTTGTAAAACTTACCAATCCTTAGACTTTTGCTCTAGCTATGAGTATTGGCAAGTTGGCGCATCGGACAATTACACATTTGTTTCCAACGGCAGTAGATACACCATCTATGAACCGACCAACAATACCAAGTCGTTTCAGTTCACGGTTAATTACAAGTTACACGAGTAATCAATATTTCTCTTGAGACTACTCAGGCATATTAGCCTTACACCTTCTTATACCTAAGCCTCAAAAACAATAAGCCACTGGCTGTAATCACCACTGGCGAGAGCGATCCCCAATTCAACCAAGTCCAACCTTGTGTCGTCACCAAAGCCCCGGATGCGAATGAGGTAAATGCCATGGTGCCAAATACACAAAAATTTATGGCCGCTTGTGCTTTGTCTTTTTCTTGCGGCGTATAGGCTTGCATAGACAGCGTGGTGCTGCCTGTAAACAAGAAATTCCAACCAACGCCTAACAAAAACAAAGCTAGCAAGAACTGATGGATTTCCACGCCAGACAAAGCGATACTGATACATGCAATATTGAGCAACACGCCCACACCCATGATATTCAATACACCAAATCGCTTAATCAAATGGCCCGTCACAAAACCAGGTGCAAACATACCGATCACGTGCCATTGCAGCACCCAAGCCGTATCCTCAAAAGACAAGCCACACACTTGCATGGCCAATGGTGTGGCAGCCATCAATAAATTCATTACGCCATAGCCCAAAGCTGCGGAAAGCGTCGCCACCAAAAATACAGGTTGACGCATGATTTCATTCAAAGGGCGTCCCGTGTGATCACTGGCTTTTTTGGCTACAACGGGAGGAAACTCAATGTAAGACATGACCGCCATCGAAAGCAATGCAATGCCCGCTAACGCCACATAGGCTCCCGCAAAAGGAAACTCCAACCAGTTTTTGGTATGCATCGCCAAATTGGGGCCAATGATGGCGCCCATCAAACCACCCGCCATCACGAGTGATACGGCTTTTTCTCGGTAGTCTGGGGCGCATAGTTCTGCCGCCGCAAATCGATACAACTGGCCATTGGCGCTGTAATAACCAGCAACCACCGTTGCCACAACTAATAATAAGAATGAGCTGTGCAGAACTGCCCACGCTCCAATTCCTGCGGATACCAGCGCAACAATTAGCCCCAACAAGAATGAAATTTTGCGCCCAAAAAGCTGTTGCGACTTGGCTACTAGCCCCGTGCTCAATGCGCCACCCACCACATAGCCCATCACTGGTAAGGTTGCCATCCAAGGAACAGGTGCCAAACTCAAGCCCACCAGTCCATTGATCGCTATAAAAGTAACGTTATTGGTTAAAAATAGACCTTGCGCGATGCTTAACAACAATAAATTTTTATTCATGCTCACAGCTTAACTGATTGACCGTGTGAAAATTATCTGCATACTCGGGTTTATTCCTTTCTCATCTTCTGACTTCTACCATGCAAAACGACCTCTACCAAGACACCCTCGGACTACTCAATGCATCTGAGAGCGACGCACAGCTTCCTACCCGCCGATTAGCGCTTCAAACCGCATTAGGCATTGGCTACTGCGCAGCAGCCATGCCTTTGATCGCACAAACTGCTATCAAAACGCCTACCGATGGCCTAGTGACTGGAGAAGTCACGATAGATGTGCAGGGCTTCAAAATGCCAGCATTTCGTGCCGCCCCCAAAGGCAAAACCAATTTACCTGTGGTCTTTGTGATTTCAGAAATATTCGGTGTACACGAATACATCGCCGATGTCGCTTGCCGATTTGCCAAAGAAGGCTATTTGGCTATCGCACCTGAGTTGTTTATCCGACAAGGTGATCCAACGAGCTACGGTGAAATTGCCAGACTTCAAGCTGAGGTCATCTCTAAAGTGCCTGACGCACAAGTGATGAACGACTTAGACGCATGCTTGGTCTGGGCGGATGCACATGGGGGTAATTCCAAACGTTTAGCGATGACAGGTTTTTGTTGGGGAGGTCGCATCACATGGCTATACGCCATGCACCAACCTAAACTCAAAGCAGCAGTGGCTTGGTATGGGCGCTTGGAGGGTCAAAAAACTACTGCTACGCCCGAGCATCCGGTGGACCTAGTAACCAAACTCAAAGCGCCTGTCTTAGGTTTGTACGGAGCAGCCGATACAGGCATTCCATTGGCATCTGTGGATCGCATGAAATCTGCACTCACGCAACTAGCTGCACAAGGAAATGCGGCGGCCAAAGACAGTAACTTTGTGATCTACCCTGATGCACCCCATGCCTTCCATGCCGACTATCGTCCTAGTTATCAAGAAGGTGCTGCGCAAGATGGATGGAAGCGCGCCTTGGCATGGTTTAAAAAATACGTCTAAGAAAACACACTTTCTACAAATTTCTCACTGGAGCTCCCTATGTCGCCTTTTCTAGCCCTTACTCGACGCATTTCCTCTCTGGTCTTTTTGTCAGCTCTTGTAGGCGCCCTTCCTGCATGGGCTGGAAAAACATTAGACGCAGTCAAACAACGCGATCAAGTGGTATGCGGTGTCAATACAGGTCTTGCTGGTTTTAGTGCGGCTGACAGCCAAGGCAAATGGAGTGGCCTCGATGTCGATGTGTGTCGTGCTGTCGCAGCGGCTGTTCTAGGCAGCGCAGACAAAGTGCGCTACGTACCGCTTTCTGCGCAACAACGCTTTACAGCATTGCAGTCTGGCGAGGTCGATGTTCTCTCGCGCAACACTACTTTCACCCTCACTCGCGATGCTTCGCTGGGTCTTCACCAAACAGCTGTGACGTATTACGACGGTCAAGGTTTCATGGTGGCCGCTAAAGCCAATATCAAAAGCGCTAAGCAACTCAAAGGCGCAACGGTTTGCGTACAAGCAGGCACAACAACTGAAAAGAATTTGACCGATTTTTCTCGTACCAACAAACTCGACATCAAACCTGTGGTGTTCGAAAAATTCGAAGCAGCGAATGCCGCGTATTTCTCTGGCCGTTGCAAGGCTTACACCACAGATGCTTCAGGTCTAGCGTCCATTCGCACCAAAGAAGCCAAGAACCCTAAAGACCACGTGATATTGCCTGAACTGATTTCTAAAGAACCCTTGGGTCCCATGGTGCGACGCGGAGATGATGAATGGTTGGCGATTGTCAAATGGACTGTCTATGGATTGGTCGAGGCCGAAGAGTACGGCATCACTTCTGAAAATGTCAACAGCCTCAAAGCTGACAGCACCGATCCCGTTGTTTTGCGCTTGCTCGGTAAATCGGAAGACACTGGTAAATTGCTCGGCTTAGACCGGGAATGGTTGGCGCGCGCTGTGCAAGCAGTAGGCAACTATGGTGAGATATTTGATAAGCACCTTGGCGAAAAAACACCACTCGGTCTGAAACGTGGATTGAACGCGCAATGGAGCAAGGGTGGCTTGCAATACGCGGTACCTATCCGCTAAATAGCGCTTCACTTACAAAACATTTATGTTGAACTGGCGGAGTCAACGCGTCCGCGCCTGGATTTACCAAATCGCTTTAATTGGCATGCTGATTGTCTTAGTGGGCTGGTTGTTACACAACACCCTTGGCAACATGCGTATGCGTGGCATCCAAAGTGGTTTTGACTTTCTGCTGGATCCAGCAGGATTCGATATCGGTGAAAGCATGTTTAGTTTCACCTCTACACAAACCTATGGACAAGCGTTCTTAGTCGGACTGATGAATACCTTACGCGTGTCTTTGATCGCGATTGTGATTTGCACGCTATGGGGCACTGTGTTGGGTATTGGCAGACTCTCAGGCAACGCCCTTGCTCGGGGACTGTGCTACGCCTACACCGAATTTTTTCGCAATATCCCGCTATTGCTGCAATTGCTCATGTGGTACGTGGTGTTGGTCGAACTCATGCCAGATACAGAGACGCCTTTGCATTTTCGAGACTGGGTGTTGTTAAGCAAAGAGGGACTTGCATTGCCATGGCTCATGTCAGACGGATTGACTTTGACGCCTGAATTTTTGGCTTTGACATGGGGCCTTGCTCTCTACACATCCGCTTTTGTAGCCGAGGTAATTCGTTCTGGCATTCAATCTGTGCCCTTAGGTCAAGTGGAAGCAGCGCTGAGTATTGGTTTGTCGCCTTGGCAAAGATTGCGCTTAGTGGTGTTGCCCCAAGCTTTGCGCTTGATAGTGCCGCCCTTGACCAACCAATATTTAAATGCGATTAAAAATTCATCCCTTGCAGTTGCGATTGGCTATCCAGACTTAGTCAGTATTTCAAACACCACCTTGAACCAAACAGGACGTGCAGTGGAGTGCATCGCCATCGTCATGGCGGTTTATCTGACGCTGTCATTGCTTACCGCTAGTGGGATGAATTATTTCAATCGCCGCGCAGCTTTGAAAGAGCGGTGATGCAACACCACGCAAGCAATTTGCTAGCTGCTAGACAACCGCCTTCGCACAACATCGGAGTTGTGCTGTGGGCCAAGCACAACTTATGGGGAACACCGGCCAGTGCAGTCACCACCGTACTACTGGCACTGGCTTTGCTGTGGACTATTCCATCCCTGCTGGAATGGTCTGTCTTGCGAGCAGTTTTTTCAGCAGATGCAGACCAATGTCAGGCAGCACGTGATATCGGCGCATGCTGGGGCGTAGTGGCAGAAAAATACCGCTTGATATTGTTTGGGCGTTATCCCTTTGATGCGCAGTGGCGGCCTTTGCTAGCAACCTTTGTTCTCACTTCACTTTTGGTGGTGAGTTGTCGGCCTACATCTTGGAATCGCTATTTAGCAGTAGCGTGGATATTCGTATGGCTGTTGTTTTTTGCTTTGATGGGTGGCGGCAAGTGGTTTGGTATTCCCACAGGCCTTTTTTACGTACCGACTGATCAGTGGGGCGGGTTGCCATTGACCATGATGCTGGCCACTTTATCGATCACGCTGGCGTTTCCATTAGCCATATTGGTGGCACTCGGCCGCCAGAGCACCATGCCTGCAGTGCGCAGCGTGTGCATTGTGTATGTGGAATTAGTCCGCGGTGTACCCTTAATCTCTGTGCTCTTCATGGCTAGTTTTATGCTGCCATTGTTATTGCCTACTGGCACATCACCTGACGTGTTGATCCGCGTACTCATTGGCATCACACTGTTTTCTGCTGCCTACACCGCAGAAATTGTGCGCGGTGGTTTGCAAGCGATTCCAAGAGGACAAATAGAAGCAGCGCACACCTTGGGTTTGAGTTATTGGCAAACACAAGGCCAAGTCGTATTGCCACAAGCTTTGGCACATGTGGTGCCTAGCTTGATGAACAACTTCATTGCGATTTTCAAAGATACCTCGTTGGTAACTATCGTGAGCTTGTATGAGTTGTCTGGCGCTCTTGGGTTGGCGGTCAGTGGCGACCCGAACTGGCGTCCCTTCAAATTAGAGGCTTATCTATTTATTACCCTTATTTATTTCTGTATTTGCTTTGCGATGTCTCGCTATAGCTTGTGGGTTGAGCGTCAGGTCTCGCACCGCTGACATACCAAGGATTATTTGTGACTTCTCCTCTCATCCAATTTGAAAACGTCAACAAATGGTTTGGAACATTTCACGCCTTGCGTGATATCAATCTTCAAGTGCACCGCGGCGAGCGCATTGTTATCTGCGGCCCTTCTGGCTCGGGCAAATCAACCTTGCTGCGTTGTATCAACCGTCTTGAAGAACACCAAGAAGGCAAACTGACTGTGATGGGTATTGAACTCACCGATGACTTGAAAGCTATCGAGCGCATAAGACGCCAAGTAGGCATGGTGTTTCAACAGTTCAATTTATTTCCACATTTGAGTGTGCTCGACAACCTCACACTTGCGCCAATATGGGTAGAAAAAGTCAGTCAAGAGAAAGCGCAAGAACGCGCCATGCAGCAACTCGAGCGCGTGCATATCGCCGAACAAGCGCACAAGTTTCCTTTACAACTATCCGGCGGTCAGCAGCAACGGGTAGCGATTGCACGCGCCTTGTGTCTCACTCCACAGATTTTGTTATTTGATGAGCCAACTTCAGCGCTAGATCCTGAAATGGTGCAAGAAGTATTGGACGTCATGACCAACCTGGCGCAACAAGGCGTCACTATGTTGTGCGTCACGCATGAGATGAATTTTGCGCGCGCAGTAGCAGACCGTGTGATTTTTATGGATGAAGGGCAAATTATTGAAGAAGCACCACCAGTGGCTTTCTTTGAACATGCACAACACCCACGCACGCAAGCTTTTCTTAAGCGGCTAGTGGCTTAGTCTATTTATCTTGAGCCTTTCAAATTGGGCTCGGAAAGGACTCGGTAAATATAGGGCTTACGATAAAACATTAGATTTATTTTTCATCCATAATGTTTTTTTGTAATGCAAACCCGCTTTATTTAGGAGCCATGCACATGAATATATTCAACAGATTGTCATTAAGCACTTTTGCACTCTTAATGTTTAGTGCCACAACTAGTTACGCACAACAAAACGCAGCCGCACTTCACCAACGCGCCAACGCCGCGATGTGCTCGAATTGCCACGGAACGGAAGGTAAAACTGTCGATGGCTCTGCCGTACCTTCGATCAATGGCATGCCTAAAGACTATATGGTCTTACAGATGAAGGCGTTCAAAGACGGTACGCGTCCTGCTACGGTGATGCACCAACTCACCAAAGGCTTAACCGATGCGCAAATAGAGAGCATTGCTATTTATTACGCCAATAACAAGCGTTAAACAACAAATATTTGGGAGATCCGCATGAAACGTCGTAATTTTGTTCAAGCCTCTTTGGCACTAGGCTCCATGGGTTCTTTAGCTGGTTTGGTGGGGTGCTCCACCACTGGTCGCATTCCTGAAAAGGCCCGCGTTGTGGTGGTGGGTGGTGGCTATGGTGGTGCTACGGCAGCCAAATATGTGCGCATGCTTTCGAACTACCAAATAGATGTTGTCCTCATTGAGCCCGAATCAGCTTTTGTGTCTTGCCCCATGTCCAACTTAGTCATTGGCGGCAGCAAAACCATGTCAGACATCACAACCCCTTACAACAACTTGTCTGGCAAGCACGGTGTGAATGTGGTGCGTGACTATGTCAGCGGAATTGATGCCGCTAAAAAAACGGTGACACTAGCCAGCGGTCCAAGCATCCGTTACGACAAGCTTGTGCTTTCTCCTGGTGTTGAACTCATGTTCAACACCATTGAAGGCTCAAAGCAGGCCAATGCCAGCGGGCAAATTCTTCAAGCTTGGAAAGCAGGTCCTGAGACATCAAACCTACGTAAGCAACTAGTCGATATGCCTGATGGTGGCGTGTTTGCTATCAGCATTCCTGAAGCCCCGTATCGTTGCCCTCCTGGGCCCTACGAGCGTGCAAGCCAAGTGGCGCATTACTTCAAGCAAAGTAAACCGAAATCTAAAGTGTTGATCTTGGACGCCAACCAAGACGTGACCTCCAAAGGCCCACTGTTCAAAAAGTTTTGGGCAGACAACTACAAAGGCATTTTGGAATACATCCCGCAACACAATGTGACGGCGATAGACGCCAAAACCAACACCCTGAAGTTCGAAGTGCAAAACGACGTCAAAGCCAATGTGCTCAATGTGTTGCCTGCAATGCGCGCGGGAAGCATTGCTGTGCAATCTGGATTAGCCAACGCCAATGGTCGCTGGTGCGGTGTGAACTACCAAACTTTCGAATCTACCCAAGCCAAAGATGTGCACATCATTGGCGACTCCATCATGCCGGCACCTGCTATGCCTAAATCTGGTCATATGGCCAACTCGCACGGTAAGGTCGTGGCGGCAGCCATCGTGGCACAACTCTCCGATTTGGCTATCAATCCTGAGCCGTTTTTAACAAATACTTGCTACAGCTTTGTGAATGACAAATACGTTGTGCACGTTGCCTCTGTGCACCAATACGACAGCAAAGACAAAACCTATAAAACAGTTCCTGGTTCTGGCGGATTGTCTGCTGCACCTAGCGAATTAGAGGCTATCTATGCATGGAACTGGGCGCAAAATATTTGGAACGACTCTCTAGGCTAGTAGTTATTAGCTAGAAGCAACTAGCTATAAATTTTGTGCGTTAAAACCTGTCAGACTTCAAAATTCAAATACGCCTTCACCAGCATATAGCCTGACACACAAAACAACAAAAGCGCAAAACCGCGTTGTACTTGCCATGCTTGTAGCTTGCGCGAGACGCGTCGGCCAATCAGCATGCCGCCAATCATGGCGCCTACAAAACTACTGGTTTCAACCACAGGCAATTCGGCGCCTGCCAGTAATGCATTGGCAACACCACCGCTACCCACCAAAGTAATAACGAATAAGGACGTTGCAACGATACCGGGTACTGCCAAATGGGTAAAGCGCCGCATCAACGGCACGATCAAAAACCCGCCACCCACGCCAAGCAACCCAGTCATCAATCCAGTCAACATACCAATCGCTGCCAATACCAATGCAGCCACCGGTGTCCATATGAATTTGCCAGTTTCATTGCTTATAAAAGCTAAGCGCAGTGCGTCTTCTTCTGAGTTGAGGTGCGTTTGTTTTGACTGCTTATAAAAGCGCCACGATACCGCTAGCATGAGTAAGGCAAAGCCGCCCATTAGCAAATATTGCGGCAAAAGATGCGCCCAGTATTGCCCTAGACGTGTCACTGGAATTCCGCAAATCGCCATCAAAATAGCTGCCTTGTAGCGAACTAATCTGTGTCTAAATCCGTCGATGGCGCCCACCGCCGCACCTGCTGCTACGGCAATCAAGGCCACTGGCGCTGCTTGCTGCATGCTCCAGTGCATGCCTGCAACCAACACAGGCACAGCCAAAATGCCACCGCCTGCACCAGTCAAGCCCATGATGGCGCCAATAAAAATTCCCAGAACAAGAACAAGGGTCACGCAAGGCCCTTTAGTTGACTATCGTCCTGGCTGCATGCGCTAGACCCACGCACATGCATGACTTGGCGTGCAATTAAATTACAGAGATATGGCAGATATGTCATAGCCAGCATTGGCCGCTGTTTGCACGATAGAAGCCCTGTCCATAGTTTTGGCATTTGAGAGGGCCCACAACGTGGTGCAACGCATACCAGAGCGGCAATAAGCCAAAACAGGCTTGGGTAATTCTTCCAACAACTTACCAAACTCTTGCCCTAACTCAGGCGTTACCGCTCCAGACACAGCAGGCAGATAACGAATGGGCAAATTGGCTTTGATAGCCGCTTCTTCTATTTCTTTGAATGCCGGTTGTCCCGGAACTTCGCCATCGGGGCGATTACAGATGAGCGATTTAAACCCCTCTTTTGAAATAGCAGCAATATCTTTTTTAGTGATCTGGTCTGCTACTGATAGTTGATCGCTTATCTTTTTGATCTTCACGCTTTACTCCTTGTGATTTGATTGGATTCATCAGCCTACTTTAATTTATTTTGGCTGGGAGTCGCGGCGATTAAACATTTCAAACAATTGCATACCTATCACCATGAACACGACAAACAAAACACCTTTGACTTGACCCGATGCCAGCGACACGAGCCCAGGGCCTGGGCAAAACCCAGCCAAGCCCCAACCAGCACCGAATAAAACGGCACCAATCACCAAGGGCTTATCAATTTGGTTGCTTTTAGGTAAATGCAAGGCGCCGCCTAAAAAGTTGGCAGTTCTTTTCTTGGCGAATGCAAATGCAAAAAATCCAACAGCAATAGCACCTGCCATCACCAAAGCAAGCGATGGATCCCATGCGCCAAAAATATCTAAAAACCCAATGACCTTGCCTGGATCGGTCATGCCGGAGAGTAGGAGTCCTAAGCCAAATAACAGGCCGACTAAAAATTCACTGATTCTGTGTTGCATATCAATCCTTTTTAAAAAGCGTGACGCATCACGTAGACCACCAAAAAACCTAAGCCCATAAAAGTCAGCGTAGAGACCAAAGAGCGAGGCGACAGTCGGGAGAGGCCGCACACGCCATGACCGCTGGTACAGCCCGATCCATAGCGCGTGCCAAAGCCTACCAATAAACCAGCAATAGCTATCGCTATGTAGCCCGCCTCTATCCGTGGTGCCTCCAAATAGCCAGAGGGCAATATCAGCCCGCTCACAAAAGGGGCAGCTGCCATACCCAGCAGAAACGCAATGCGCCATCCAATATCACCCAAGCGAGGTGCTAACAAACCGCCCAAGATACCACTGATACCCAAGATACGGCCGTTTACCAATATGAATGCAGCTGAGGCAAGTCCTAACAAAATTCCGCCACCTAAAGATAGCCAAGGTGTGAAATGGATCCAATCAATCGTCATAGGTGCCTTTATGGTTTGCAATATT
>Ga0214921_10007285_pt1 | contig 14804 bp, 21 predicted proteins | sample LL1505_MetaG_FD_177992 | JGI IMG/M metagenome (GOLD analysis project Ga0214921, IMG submission 177992) | Freshwater microbial communities from Lake Lanier, Atlanta, Georgia, United States - LL-1505 | ecosystem: Environmental > Aquatic > Freshwater > Lake | place: USA: Georgia | collected... | reverse complement strand
GCCTTTGGGATCATCGCGAGCGTTGAAGATCCGGACGACGCCCTCGACGCGGCCACGCTGGAGCAGCTTGCCCAGACCGAACCGCTCGCCCTCACCCCTTCCCGCTAAGAGGTTCTCCATGTCTACAGAACGCGATCTCCTCCCCCCGATGCCGGCCCATGTGGCGTCCGAGTTCCTCCTCTGGCTCGCCTACCGCGAGGCCCAAGGGCGCGGCACCTACACGGTCGAGGGCAACCCGGTGACCGTCTCGCTTCAAGACGATGTCGAGTTGAAGAGCCCCGAGGAGGACGCGCCCAGCGTCGTGCTGCGGGGCCTCGGCTCCTCCGAGCACCCGGAGCTGCTCGCCAGCCTGCGGGCGGGCCGGATGCTCTACCGCGCCAAGCTCCGCGTCGGCTGCGCGGAAGATCGGGAGTACCGGCTCACGCTCACCGGGCCGACGCTGGAGTGGGGCGGGGTGAAGCTCCCGCGCCTCGTGAAAACGAACGACCTCGGAGAGAGTCTGTACGAGGAGCTGTTCTTGTACGAGGAGCTGCACCGGGTGATGCGGGCCATCTTCGCCCAGTACGCGGCCCGCCGCGTGGACGGGGACCGCTGGACGCAGGAGAGCCACTCGATGCGCGTCTGGCTGGGCGAGACGTTCGCCCGCGTCTTCGCGTTCAATCCGATCACCGGGCAGGGCCTGCTCTTCGGCTCGCCGTAGAGCACCCCATGCCGAAGCCTCTCGCTACCTACCGTTACCTTCTTCGCTCCGACTTTGTCCGCAAGCACATCGACGCCCACCACCTCACCCAAGGCGAGGTGGCCGATCGCCTTGCGATCGGGGGTTCTTACTGGTCCACGCTCCTCATGCGGAAGCAGGGCGTGTCACCGCCCCTGCGACGGCGCATCCTCGCCTGTGCGCTGTTCGCCGGCATCCCAGAGACAGCGCTGTGGGAGCGTGTCGATCTCCCGGCGAGCGCGAAGACGAAGTCGGCCTGACTACCGGCCCAGCCCTTCGCGGTAGCCTGAGAACAGCAGGTAGACGGGGCCCAGCAGGCCAGCGCCGATGGTCGCGGCGGTGCCCGCGCCCCGCTTGTTGGCTTGCAGCGCGGCGGCCGGGGCCGAGAGCAGGTAGACCGTGGCGATGGTGCCGAGGGCGGTTTTGAGCTGGTTCTCATTTTTTACGACGCGGGCCTTCACGGCCTCGAGTTCGGCGCGTTCGACGATGACCTGACCGGGGGCGACGAGCCGGGTGAGGTAGTCTGAGGCGCGACCCTTGCCTTTTTCGAGAGCTGCGATGTCCTGAGAGGTCTGTGCCATGAGAGAGTCCTGGAAGAGGGTGCGTATGCCTACCCGATTCGCGGGGGCCGCGCACGTTTGACGCACGCCGATCTTTCTACTAAGAAGTTCAGCATGGATTTTTCAACCCTCGCTGACTTCGCGTTGAAGGCCGGAGTGCCCAGTGCGCTTGGGGTCTTCATCGTCTGGTATCTTCTAAGCCGGTTCATCCCGTCGCAGCAATCGCTGTTTCGATCCGAGATGGACGCGACCCGCAGCACATTCCGTGATGCGCTGGCGAGTGAGCAGAAGGCGCACTCGGAGATGATGAACCGCGTAGTGGACGTGGTGACCAACGAGGGCCAGCAGACGCGGGCCAGCATCGACCGGCTCAACACCACCACCCAGCACCTCACCGAAGTTGTTTATCAGATGTCGGGCAAGGTCATCGCCCTCGACCGCACGGCCTCCTCCTCCGTCGCGAACGGTCGCTGATGGAACCGTCCCCCACCTATCTGGAAGCTCCCGAAACCGACTCGGCCCCTTCCCCCATTCCTCCCTCTCCAGAGCCTGCGCCCCAGCCAGAGAACGTCGAGGCCCCTGCGGTCACCGTCGCTTCCGTTTCCGAGGTTCCCGCCGGCCACACATATCCCTCGCTCTACGACACCAAGGGCACGACGGTCGTCGCGATCGTGTTCGGCATCGCGATCATCGGTGGCATCCAGCTTGTCGTGGGGCGGATCTTCGCGACGACGAAAGACGCGCACCGGGCGTTGACGCACTTCACCGTTTCGATGGTGGCGCTGATCGTCGGTGCGTATCTGACCGATCTGGTCATCAGCGGGCCTGACACGAGCCTGCTTGCGCCTTCCGAGAAGGCCACGATCCTCGACTTCATCAAGTCCACCTGCCTCATGGTGTTCGCCTACTTCTTCGGCACCAAGGCCGCCTCCACCCCTTCGGATGGGTGATGTCGTCCCGCGATGAGATTGCCGTCATCCTCGCCAAGGGCGCTGTCGCGCTTGTGCTGGTGATCGCCATCGGAGCGTTCGGGCGTTCCTTCTTTCTCGCGGTCGTGACGCACGAGGATCACCCGATCTCGGATTCTGCCACCCAGCTCCTCACGGCCCTTGGCTCCGCGCTTGTCGGCGGGGCTGTTGGCTACGTCAGCGGGACCGCCCGCATCCCCCCTCCCTCGGAGTCTTGATCATGAACCTCTCCCCTCATTTTACTTTTGAAGAGTTGACCCGCACCAGCCAGACCGCGCTACAGGCCAAGAACCGCGAGGAGGCGCAGGCTTTCCTCCCGTCGCTCACCGAGCTGGCCGCGCTGCTGGAGGTCATCCGCGCGCACTTCGGGAAGCCCCTGAAGATCAACAGTGCCTTCCGGGGCCCTGCGGTGAACGCCGGCACCCCCGGAAGTAGCAAGACATCTCAACATATGAAGGGTGAAGCGGCAGATATTGCGATTCCCGGCGTGGATGATGCGGAGATCCATCGGTGGATCTGCAAAGACTCGGGGCTGAAGTATGGGCAGTGCATCTTGGAGCGCCCGCCGGGCCGCTCGTGGGTGCATGTCAGCATCTGCGGCACCCGCGACCCGAAGCGCTGCAACGAGGCCCTGACCTTCGACGGCAACAGCTACAAGCCGTGGAAGGGATGACCGTGAAGCCCGCCCGTCACGCCTTGTTCCAGGCCCACGTCACGCCAGAGAAGCTCCTCCAGCATGTCGATCTGGATGCGATCCTCGCGGCTCCCGAGAACCAAGACAAGTCGCCCGAGGCCATCGCGGACGCGATCATCGACACCATCGCGGCGGCGACTCCGTGGTCGGTGATCATCCCCGGCTTCGGGCAGATCCTCGACGCGGTCGAGGCCAAGGCCGTCAAGGCGCTCGTCCATGCGATCCTGCTGGCGTCGGTCAAGAAGAAGCGATCCGAAGTCAGCGCGCCCTCGGATCCTCCCGCGGCGGCCTAAGTCGGCTCGGGAGGAGGCTGAAGGTGGATCTCCATGGAGATCTCCCCGAGGAGCTGGGCGTAGAGCATCACCTGAAGGGGATTCCGGTTGTGGGCCTCTTTGAGCTTGGCGCGGAGGTGTCGCAGGAGGGCCTCGCGCTCGCGGAGCGCTCCGCGGTTCTCATCCACTTGGTGCTGGAGTACGGCGAGGGCGGCGGGGGTGCTCATGCTTCCCCCGGATTGCGCCACATCCCGCTGGACAGGCTTGCGAGGGGGGTGGTTTCGTAGGTGGAGCGCATCCATGCCATACGCGCCCCCCGCGCGTAGATCTCCGCAAGTCGGATCTCGCCTCGGGAGCGGAGGATGCCGGCCAGCCACGCGACATGCTGCCACAGGGGCCACTCCTCCATGCGCTTCTCCAAGGTCGCAGAATCGATCCAGACCGGCATGCTCGCCAGACTTCCAATCAGCTCATGTTCGGTCATCGTAGCTCCGGGGTGCGGCAGAAGTAACCGCGCAGGTGTTCGATCTTGGCGTTGTGGATCTGACGGATGCGCTCGCGGGAGAGCCCGTAGATCTGCCCTACCGCGCGGAATGTATTGTCATCGCCCATCCCGGCGAGCAGCGCATCGCGGGAGAGCGCGGACATTGTGTGGAGAGCATGCCGAAGCTGCTTCAGATCGGGCCCCTCGTCGTTGGGTTCGACGGTGAGTTCTTCCAGCTCGCGGGGGTCCGGATGCGACTCCAGTTCGCGCTGCCACGGTTGGATCAGCCACGCGACCCGCTTCCGCTCCTCGTCGGTGAGCGAGCCCAGATCGAACGTAGGGTCGAGGATATTCTTTCCCATTCCCACCCACGGGTACACCTTGGCTTGGATGGCGGCGGAAACATGAACCCCGTACTGGGTAGGCCGCGCGCGGGTACAGAACCAGTACGCGACCGTGATCACGCTCCCCTTGGCGAGGTCAACGTACAGCAGGGCCCGGTATAGGGCGATGCGGGCCTCGGAGAGGGCATCGGCGTCTACGACGAAGAACACCCTTCGGGCAACGAAGTGGTAGAGCTTCGGGTTGCGGACGACGATGTCCCACGCGAAGTCGGACTGGGCGTTGCGATCGGTCATCGCCTGCAAGGTTTCGATGTCGAGGCGAAGGCGGGAGCGTTTGCTCAATGGAGATCCGAATACGCGCATCGGGATGCCGATACGCAGAAAAGAGGTGCTCGTCTCTCCGAGCCGTCACGTCAGTACCCTCACGCCTGCGACGTTCCGCGTTTCTCCTCTTGGAGCCCGTCTACATCACCTCTTCGTGGGTGAAGCGAACGGGTTTCCCGCTCTCCCAGCGGAACTGAACGATGCGCGCACGCATCAAAAACAAACTCTTCGCCAGCGCCTGCGCTCCCAAGAGGAAGCCGGCGCGCTCGCCGCTGCACCCGGTGCTCCAGCGGCCCGAGGGAAGCTGGAGCATCCACAGTTCGCCTTGGGCATAGCCCACGGTGTGGGCCAGCATCCGGGTCGCCCGCAGCCCGCGCTCGCGCTCCTCGGGCACCTCGTCGCGGCCATACAGACCCATGCCGACCTCGCGGTGAACGAAGAGGGGGGCGTAGCCCTGTGCTGCGGCCAGCTCGGCCAGCGCGACCGCGCGCTGTACGTTCTCCTCGATGGAGAGGCCCTCGTTGGCGGCGTAGGGTGCGGCGATGTAGACGACGGTGGGCATGAACGACCTTGAAGGTGACACACCCTATCCGGGCTGGTTGTCACTTGTCAAGGGTTCCTCGTGTTCCGCCATGAGAACCTGTTGGGCATCGACGATGCTGACCTCCATCGCGATGCACATCGCGATCAAGTTCATCCCGTTCGGGCGACGTGATCCGGTCTCCCAGTGGCAGATGACCGAGCCGTTGATGACGTTCCCACCCTTCGCGTTGATCGCAGCAGCGAGTTGATCTTGCGTCAGGCCGAGGGTCTGCCGATAGTTCCGGAGCCACGTTGGGAATCGGCCTGCAGCGAGTGCAAGGCGCACATCCGAAGGAGAAGAGATCGTGTGGGACATATTCTCCGTCTACGGTCAACGATGTCCGTTGTCAAGCGGGGTGCGGGTCATGCGATCCGCTTGGAGGCTGGCGCATCGAAGAAGGATGCGGGGAGGACATCGCGCGGATCGACCCAGCCGCGCTTCGGGGAGACGTAGGGGTTCATCGAGAGGTGCAGGTGGGGGCCGGTCGTGCGACCGGTCATGCCAACGCGGCCGAGAAACTCGCCAGGAGTGATGGTCTGCCCGATGTGGGTTCCCTGCTGGAACAAGGCCGCGATGCGCGGGCTGAACCCTTGGAAGTGGGCGTAGGTCGTGTGCAGCCCGGTCTTCGCACCCCGGATGGTGACGGAGATGCCGGCGGTAGGGTGGTCGCTGGTGGCGTAGCGGATCGTGCCGCCCTCGACGGCGTACACGGGGTCGCCCACCGCCGCCCCAAAGTCCATCCCCCCATGCGCCGCCCCGCTCGTTCGGAAGATCTCCGAGTTCACCCGCATGGGGGTTCGGGACAGCGGCGGGGAGAACGTGGCGGGGAGGGAGAGGGTGATCGGATAGCGCGAGGTCGCAGAGGCGTAGGCGCTCACGGTGCGCGTCCCGGCGCTGGGTGTTGGGACGGGGGGCGGTGCGGGTGCGGGTGCGGGGGCAACCACCGGGGCTACTGGGGCCACCGGCTCCACGGCATCTGCTGGGGCCACGCGCGCGGCGGGCGCTGTCGAGGCCCGCGGGGTCACGGTCGGATCGATGACAGACGCGGGGAGCGCGACTTGCGCTTGGGCCTTTCGCGGGTAGAGCAGGTAGGCGCCCGCGGCTCCTGCGACGAGGAGGAGGCCGAGGCCCATGCTCTGGGTGCGCGCTGCGCTCCCCTCGCCCCCTTCTTCCATGCGCCGGGCCCGGCGTTGGATCTCCGCGCCGACAACCAGCGTCCCGAGGATGCCGAGGGTGAGATCTCTCCCGTTCATTCGCGGGCCCGCAGGACGAGGGCCACGACGACGAACCCGCCCAGCGCAGCGGCGGCGATGGGGAGCCAGCTTGTGGTTTCTGTCCCGCGCCCCGTGACGGGGGGGAGAGCTTGGGGGGCGATCGGTGCGGGAACAGGGGTCTGCGCCGAAGCGGGCGCCGAAGCCGGGCTCGTCGGGGCCCCGCTGGCCCACGTTCGATCTGCGAGCTGGGCGACCCTCTCCAAGTCCTGTAGGCCAAACACCCCGAGGGCCTTGACGACATCTCCAGGGGTGCGTCCGCGAAACAGCTTCCCTGCCGTGTCCGGTTCCCGCGCGATGGCGCTGAGGATCAGAGCGAGTCCCCCTTTCGGCTCTTGCTGGAGCTTGCTCGCGATGGTGTCGGCCTCAGAGCGCATCACGCCGAGGGTGTCCCACCCGCCGCTTCGACGGTCGGGGGTCGCGATCGTGCTTGCGCTGGTCGGCACGATGCCTTGGGTCGCTTGAGCAGCGATCGCCTCGGGCTTCATGCTGAGCATGAAGTCGTACCAGATCGAGAACACGGCCTGTGCGAGGGTGTGGGTCACGGCGAGCTGGGCGCGTTCGTTCGCGCTCACATCGAGGCCGGGCGCTGCTGCGGTCACGAACGGACGGATGCGCGGCAGGTAGATCGAAACCAGCGCGTCGAGGTACGGCTGGAGGAGACTGCGCTGGTTCGGGGCGATGACACCGGGGTTCGCTTTCGCGAAGAGGAGTCGGAACCGGTCGGCTGGGACAGACACGATGCTTGAGGGCGTGCGGTAGGCTGTCGGCCAGTAGAGGAACCCTCCTGCGGAGGGATTGGCGCTCGTCGAGGGAAGCGCCTTCTGGGCCTCCGCGTCGTAGTTCACCGCATACCAAGCGATGCCCGCCTCGGTCTCTGGGACCTCTTTGACCGTGAGGGGGGTGCCCTTTGGCTCCTTTTGCGCGTAGGCGGTTGCGATCTTCCCCCCTGCGGGCACGACCGATCCTTGCACGAGCAGGACGTAGGGTGTCGCGTACTGCCACCCGTCGTCGTAGTACATGTCGCCCGTGGTCGGTTGCAGCACGACCCGATCGCCCCCTACCGGGGCTGGATCCAAAACGGCTCCGAATCGGATCCTACGTCGAGAGGGTACAGATCGCATCACTTCGACGCTTGGATCTTCGCGCGGAGGTAGCGCTGGGCGCCGTTCACCCGATCTGCGCTCGTCTCGACCTTGCTATGGACCCACTGCGGGAGGTCGTCATCGTCCCGGAGCATCTGGCGCATCGCGTGGGCGTCCGACTCCAAGTTGCGAAGCGTGCCCCGGATCATCCGACCTTCCTGCGCGTCGGAGGGCACCGATCCGTAGTCGAGGTTGCGGGCACGCGAGCCTCGGTTGGAGCTTCCGCTCGGGAGCAGAAGGAGCGCCACGCCGGCCGCACCCGCCACCGCGACTGCGGGGAGGAACCATGCCGGCATCGCACCCGGTGCAGCGCCCGGTGCGGTGGCACCCGGTGCGGAGGTCGGCGCGGCGGCACCCGGTGCGGGAGCCGACTCGGTGGTCACCTGCGCCAGCGCGGTCGAGGCGGGCGCTTCGGTCGCGGCGGGTGCATCGGTCGCGGCGGGAGCGGCTGCGGCGGGAGCGGCGGCAGCAGGAGCGTCCTCTTCCACGAATCGGGCGATCGCGTCTTTGTAGGACTCATCGACCTTCAGGGACCGACCTTGGTATTTAGTGTTCAGATCCTTGCGCTGCTGAGCGAGGATCGAGGAGGGGCCGAGGTGGGCCCGCAGCGCATCCTTCGCCCCTTGCGCTTTACTGAATCCCACGCTGTCTCCTTTGGAGTCCGTCCAGTTGATCCCTGAGGCAGCGTACAGGACTTGATTGCCGAGCGCTAAAATGTCTTTCCAAGTTACCCACCCGGCGCCCTTTTGTCCCTTCTGGATCGTGTCCTGCACTTTTTTCGACGCGGGATTGTAGATATCCAAGATCGCTTTGATCGCTGCTTCGTAGGGGGCGGCGTTGGCGGGCGTGTCGGTGGTGACATTGGCCCAGTTGGTGACCTTGCGCTGTGCTGCGGCTGCGTCTTGCAGGACACGCACCGTACCCCATACGGCGTCTGCGTAGCTCTGGATGCCCTTCTCCCAGTCTTTCGGGAGCGGACGTTCTCCGATGGTTCGCCCGAGCGTGGAGAGGCCACGCAGCGTGCGGATGCGCTCATTGAGGTCGCCCCCTTCAGGGGTGAAGCCGTAACGGGAGGTGCGAGAGGGGACAGAACGCATGGAGGAACCTCAGACAGGATGGAGGAGAGAGGACTTGCTGCCCGTGGCGTAGGAGTAGGTGGACCCCTCCCGCCCGAGGACGAGGTGGTCGAGGAGGGTGTAGCCTAAGATCTTTGCAGCCTGAGCCACGCGATAGGTCGTGGTGTCGTCCGCAGACGAGGGCTCGGCCACGCCCGAGGGGTGGTTGTGAACGAGGATGAGGCTCTTCGCGCGGGTCTCGACCGCGGGGAGGAGGACCTCGCGCACGTCGATGATGCTCTGATCCACCGAGCCCACATGGAGCGTTCGACTCGCGAGAAGTCGGTTCTGGATGTCGAAGTAGAGCCCCACGACCCGCTCTTGCGGGCCTGCGGCATACGCACGGGCCAGCGCGATGGCGTCGGTGGGAGAGGTGATCGCTTTCCCCGCGCCCTCGACCGCACCCTTGAGCTGGGAGCGCCGCATCAGCTCGGCGGCGGCGAGCACGCGTGCGCGGGCCATCGGTCCGAAGCCGGCCCGGTCAACGAAGCCCTCGGCCCGCGCCACGCGGGCGAGGTTGCCGTTCACGTCCCGCAGGAGCGCGCTCGCGGCCTCCAGCGGGTCTGCTGTGGTCGTCCCCGCGAGCAGCACGGCGACCAGATCGGTGTCGCTCGTCTCCCGCACATCGACGCGCAGGAAGGCCTCCGCGACCTCCGCGAGCGGGTCGGGCTTCGCCCGTCGCTTCGGGGTGCTTCGGTCGGCGCTCCCGCTGGTCGCGCGTGCCGCGTGCAGCGCGGCGCGGAGCTGCTCCAGCGATGCGCTGGAACGACTCCCGCGCGGCTCCGTCCGGATCGCGAGCGCGAGGGCGCCAAGGCCAACAAGGGAGGGGATAATCCAGCCGCGGGTGTCCATCAGCCCCCCAGATCGATGGGCGCGATGCGCTCGACGAGGAGCGAGAAGCCGGGCTTTTTTTCATCGAACGTCAGCATGTTTTCAACGAACTTCGCGGGGAACGCGTCCGTGCCGTACTTCGATGCGCGGCCTGCGCTGTCCACGAGCCGGAACGATACGGTCGCCATGCCGCCTGCGGTCGCGGTCAGGTGGGCCTCGTAGACCTTTCCGGGTTCCATTCCCTTCAAGGGCACCCGACCGAGGACGCGCACCCGATCTCCGGCGTTCAAGAGGCGCGGCTTGCGGGGCAGCGTGCCGCTCCGGAAGCTGTCAACGTAGTCTGCGAACAGGAACAAGGCCTCAGCGGCCCGCTCCATGCGGGCCTTCTCGTCCCGCTCCCGCTGGGTGCGGGGGGTGGTGTGACGCGCGGTACGCTGGAGGTTCCCCGCGAGCGTCCGGTAGTGGGCGCGGGTGGGCGCTTCGTAGGCGTGGTCGGGCAAGTACAGCTCGGCGTAGCTCGACCATGCGCCCTCGGCGGCGTCGGCCTGCTTCTCCTCGACCTCGAGCGTGATGCCGTCGAACACGGACAGCCGGGTCGCAGCCGAGCCGCTCCGGCTCACGACCACGCCCGCAGCCGCAAGGAGGGCCACACCACCCAAGGCCAAAGGAACACCGATCTCAGACATGGGGAGAGCCCTCGTTCCCTGTGCTATCCGATCAGCGGTGCGCTGGCGAGATCTACCGATGGACTGTAAACCGGCGCATCAAACTGTCCCCGGTGGGTTTACGATCCCTTCGCCCGCCGCCATGCACCTACCGTCCCGATGTCGGGTCGTCCGAGGAGCCCTGCGGCCTGCTCGCGGGCGGTGAGCCGTGCGAAGTAGGCGTGCCGCGGATGGTCCGCGTCGAGGAGCTGCTCGCAGCGGTGGTAGATCGGCCGCGCGTCCCCGGTGTAGCTCCGGTGGGTGAGCGTCTGCCCGTCCCAGCGCACGCTCTCTACCAGCGCCGGGTGGTCGCACCGGTCGAACGAGGTGGTGCGTCCCAGCATCACGTCCTCGGGTCCTACCCGCGCCACCGACCAGTCCAGTTCGGGAGCCCGGCGGGCCACCGCAGCGATGCGCCGCCGCGCAGCCGCATCAAGCTGGTGGAGTGCGGAGCGGTGGACGTACCGGCGGGCGCCGACCCGCTTCACGCGCGCCGCCACGCGCCGACGACCGACCCGGAGAGGGCCGGGAGGGGGACGGGGGTGAAGCCGGCTCCCAGCACGGCGCGCACTTCGCGGTCAAGCTGGTCGGGGGTGTAGCCGCGCTGGAAGCGGTCGCGGGCGCCGTCCTCCCCCATGCGCTGGTGGCCGTCTCCGTTCCGGCTCCACCCGGTGACGGTCGCGGCGACCTCGGCCTGCGGGCGCACGGCGAGGACGAGGTGCCCGCCGCGCTTGACGTAGGCTGCGGCTTCGCGCAGCGCGGCGTGCCGCTCGGCCTTGGGCAGCACGTTGAGGACGTAGACGGCCAGTACGGTCTCAAACGTGCCGGTGGGGCGCTTCCGCACCGCCGCATCCGGGTGGTGCGGATCGTAGGGGGTGGCGCGCAGCGCGGTGGCGTCGGCCCCGCGCCCGCTGCCGAAGTCGAGGAGCCGTCCTCGCAGAAGCTGGGGCGCATGGGCGCGCAGGTGCTGGACCGGGGCCGAGGGCCCGGTACGGGCCATGGCGGTCTGGTCGTAGCCGGAGGGGGCGATGACGTTGGCGGCACCCTCGCGGGCCTGCTTCGTCTTCTGCGCGATGCGCGGGGGCTGGGGCGTGAACTGCTGGCCGCGCGCGAGCCCCGCCCGCTTCGCGCGCGTCGTCGCGCCGACCTCGGCGGGCGTCAGCAGATCGAACGCGGCGTCGGGGAGGTAGCGCTCGCCGGTCTCGAGGCTCTCGCCGCCGGAGCGGGTGCGCCAGTCCTGTTTTGTCCAGCGGGCGAGGGCGTTGTCGGGGTCCTTCGGGCCGAGGTATCCGCCGCCGCGCTCCTTGTAGAGCTGGACAGATCGCTGGGCCTTGCGGGCAGACCACTGGCCGGGGCGTCCCCCCTTGTCGCTGGCGGTGACTTGCGCCTTCACGGCCTCCCAGAGGGCGGGGTCGGTGCGGGGGGTAGAGCGCGATCGGCTACCGGCTGGCACGCACGACGCGATCCCACACGCACGCAGGGCCGCTTTGTATTGGACGATGTACTCGGCGCTCGGAGGGCGGTTGTCGCGCTCTTGCCGAAGCGCACGCAACTCCTTCTCCGAGAGCCAAGCACTATCGAACGCATCGTGACTGGGTTCGTCCTCGTCATACTCGTCGGGCTGGCTCCAGTCTTGCGCCCAGCGTTCTTCGGCATCGCTCCCGCCGCCATCCCAAGTGTCCCCGTCGTAGGTGAGGGCCACATGCGCTAGCGGGTTGTCATCCAGTACGCTCTCACTCTCGTTTCCGAAGCGCGTCCGCTGGATGACCGTATACTTGGGCTCGGAGATCGCAAGCGACTCGGCCAGCGCGATGGCGAAGGCATCGCATTGGCCCTCAAAACTGTCGGTATAAAGGTCTGAATACTTGCGTCGAAACTTGGAAAGTACGGAGTTGAGATCGCACACCTTGGCGCGACTCCCCTCCTGCACCTGCTCCCGAATGAGCCACTCCATCGTGTCTCCGTGGGGGAAGACGGCGACGATCTCCTCGGGGCCGACCTCTCGCACGCGCACCTTCCCTTTCGGGCCTGCGAAGTGCTGGGCCATGCGTTGGTCGTCCGTCCACGAGAGCCACGCGCGTGGCACCGGGCGAACCGTGGCGGGCTCTCCCCGGTACAGACGCACGCCCCCGAGGGCCGAGACCGCCTCTCGGATCGGACGCATGGCGCGCTCAACAGCGGGCCCAGCGTGCGCCAGTTGCGCCTCCAGCGCGGGCGTCTTCCCCACGAGCACGCCAGCCTGAAAGACCTCGATGTCCATCCGAACGCCTGCGGGGAGCGCGTTCCAGGCTCGATAGGCGAGCGTGGGATCGATGCGCGCCGCACTCCCACGCCGCACCCGCGCCGCGATGTTCACCTTGCGCGCCACCATGTTCTGATGGGCCCCACCCGTGCGCTCGATGCGCGGGAGGTAGGGGTCCAGCTCGATGGCGACGGTGCGATCCCCGGCCTGAAGGTGCTCCACGAGCCGGTGGTGCCCGTCCAGCACGAAGTAGTGCCCGCGCGGGGTGTCGAGCGCGCTCACGCGGAGCGGTTCGTCGTAGCTGTAGGAGCGGCGCCCCTCCGCGATGTCGTGCAGCGTCTCCTCGAGCTTGTCGGGGATCGTCCAGAAGCGATCGACGGGCACCATCTTGACGGGGGTGGTTTGGGTGGCGCTCCCGCGCTTCCGCACGGCCCCCGCCAGCGCGAGGGCGCCGACGAGGCCGAGGGCGAGGTCGCGTCCATTCATTGGGGCATCGGGGGGTACGCGGTTTGTACTGCGATCAGCCGCGCGCGGTAACGCCGTGCGTAGCTCTTCGCCGCTGTCTCCCCGAAGCCCACCTGCACGAGAATCTTGGCAAGTGAGGCCTCGTTCTGCTGGGCGTACCCTGCGAGCACGTTCTCGAGTTCTTCTCGATCATCGCCCTTTCCTCCGAGCAACACGGATACCGCGTCGAGGAACTGGTCATAGGAGAGGCGCGTGGAGATCGTATCCACGCGCAGATCGCGTAGATCGCGGGCGTCATTCGGCCCGCGGGGGAGTCCCAGATTCAAGAACGCCTCCCGCGTGTACCAGCGACCCTCTGAGATCCCCCGGAGCCTCCCATTCTCCGACTCGCCCATCCAGACACGGGTGATCTGACTTGGGGAAACGAGTCCGATCAAGAGCGCCTGCGGCTCTTTTGACCCCTGCGACAACGTCTCCGAGAGGTAGGGCCGGAAGCTGTCGGGGAACGACCTCTTAGCGCGCTGCTGCGCCCGTGAGTTCTCGCGCCCGGTGACCCCTGAGTAGTCGGTGCCGTGCAGGTTCTTGGCGCGCACCACCATCTCCAAGATGATGGGCCCGTAGGACGCGAACCGACGTGCCGTCTCGATGTCGGGCGTCACGAACAGGCCGCGATGTTTCGGCCCCCCGTACTGCCGCGACTTGATCGTGGTCGCGTCGAACCCGTTGAGCAGGTGTTGGGCTTCCGAGAGCGAGGTCCCATGGTAGAGCGTCAGACGGTCGTCGGGGCGCAAGTTCGCGAAGTCGGTGCGGGCGGGAGCGTTGGAGGAGCCGCGCTTCCGCACGGCCCCCGCCACCGCGAGGGCGCCGATAAGTCCGAGGGCGAGGTCGCGTCCATTCATGCGTCCACCCGTACCACCACGCCGCTCGACGGGTAGCGTTTCGCGAGGCTCTGCCAGACGCGCAGGGCGTCGCCCGAGGTGCTCCCCACGCTCGTGCAGACGTGCGGCATGACGAACAGGGGCCCCGAACTCCCTCCGATGCGGCTCGCCCGCACGTTGAGCGCCTCGCGGAACAGCGCCTCATACATGGCCCGACCGATGCCCTGCCCTTTGCGGCTCACATCATCGAGGAACGCATGGTGGACGGCGAGGAGGTTCGGGTGCTTCCCTTCAGCGCCGAGCGCACGGAGATCCTTCGCGCAGGCGATCCCTCGGCCGCGCGTCTCCACTTCGTCCTGCCGGCTCTCGGCCCCGCGCATCGAGTACTCCCAGTACCCGTCGATGTGCGCGATGCGGGTCGAGCCGTCGTAGACCCCGATCAGCAGGTTGTCGTTCGTGTCCCGCTTCACCCGGTAGGTGAGCTTGCCGAGGCCGAGCGGGAGGCGCGGGCCGAAGGCGTTGCTGCGGGTGTTGGTGGAGCCGACCGGGCCTGTCCCCAGATCGTCTACGAGGGCCACGTTCTCGATGAAGTCGGGCGAGAAGACGACCGCGTGCGGCGCCCCGTGGGGGTTGGGGACGTGGACGCCGCCGTACCCGATCTTCACCAGCGCGCGGAGGTACGCAGGATTCTCGTCCGCGCGCCGGTAGAAGTCGCCCCATACGTTCAGGAAGGCGTCCCGCTGGCTCTTGGCGTTGAGTATGGCGTTCAAGGCCTTCTGGTGCGCGCGCTGGGGCGACTCGTCCCAGTCGGTGAGGACATCCTCGTAGGCGGGGGAGGCGCGCATCAGCCGCTCGACCTCCGCACGCTTCGGCGGGGCCGTGGTGGACACCCATCGCGGGACGCGGAGCGTGGCGCGCAGCACTACCCCGTTGGGGTGCGCGTAGCCGCGCGCCTCGTCCGGATCGGTCGTGAAGTAGAAGCCGGGGCCCTCCTGATTGGTCGCGTACCGGTCCCCCACGCGCTCCGGATCGAAGCGGGTCGAGCGCGCGGTGCGCCCGTGGAACCAGACGGTGTCGGTCGCAGAGCGGCTCCCGCGCCGACGCACGGCCCCCGCCAGCGCGAGCGCGCCGACGAGGCCGAAGGTCAGGGTGTTTCCATTCATTGGGGCATCGGGGGGTATGCGGTTTGTGCTGCGATCAGTCGGG
>Ga0214921_10007284_pt1 | contig 14806 bp, 18 predicted proteins | sample LL1505_MetaG_FD_177992 | JGI IMG/M metagenome (GOLD analysis project Ga0214921, IMG submission 177992) | Freshwater microbial communities from Lake Lanier, Atlanta, Georgia, United States - LL-1505 | ecosystem: Environmental > Aquatic > Freshwater > Lake | place: USA: Georgia | collected... | reverse complement strand
ACCTCTTCGGTTATTTTAGACTCTTGCGACAGAGTCAAGGAAAGTTGCCACACTTTAGCCTTCGTTAATATTTAGCTCAGACAAATAAAAACGCAATTTTTTTGCGTTACTGATGTTTTGCATCAGTAAAACTATAATAGCACCAAACAGATACCAAGTCAATAACTATTTTATTTGATTTTTGTCTACAATTGTGTTACACTGTATCTATGTTTGATATTTCACAAAAAAATCGATCCTGGGTCATGAAGTTACACAACCTCAATGATGACGAGTTTTGGTCGCAGATCAAACCCGGCGCCATAAATAACATTATTGAACGTTTGGAAAATGAACTGCGTGATGTGCCCGAAGCAAGGCGCATGAGTTACGACATCTGGTACTGGAGAGATCAACAAGCAATGCAAAAGTTTATGACTTATTGGCATTTGAAATACTCAACAGGTTCATATGATTCAGACCTTTGAGTTCACCCATCAATTATTATTCCAGGTGGCCGAGCCCGCCACTTTTGACAATCCCGAACAAAACCTAATACTAGCCAGAAAATTATTGACCTGTGTGAACCAATATCAGGCACAGGGCATATCTGCACCTGAAGTTGGCGTCAATTGTCGACTATTCGTAATCAAGGTTGGGCCCTTGCCTTGTTTTTGTTTTAATCCAGAAATTGTAGATGTCAGTTTTGAAAACATCGAGCAGTCAGAAACCTGTCTGAGTTTTCCTGGAGAAACTGTAACAACACGTCGCTCGCGCAGGGTCATGGCTAAATTCCAAAACTATCGGGGAGACTGGATCGAGGCCATATTTCATGACTCGGCCAGTGTGAGGTTTCAGCATGAACTAGACCATTTGATGGGTCTAGTTATGCATGATAGAGCTGTGGATTTAGTGTAGAGTTGGTGGTCCAGACAGCAGGTCATCGGGGTTGTCTACTCCCAGTGCCTGGAAAACTGCCAATAGTTGTTCACTATATTCAGTTACATCATCTGAAGGAAATATCACTGTTTTGATTGCGCCATCGGGTTTGATGACAAAAACATAGTCATCTGGTCCAATGTCATCATCATATTCGTCATTATACTCGTCATACTCTTGCTGTTCAACTTGATCCTTGGTGATCTTCGACATTTTTATTTTCCTCAAGATGTGTTAGATTGTTTGCTATCAGAACCGATAGCAGTGAATAGCTACATGACCCTAATCATTTTATAAGATTCCGGTAGATCCATGTGATCTGGAACTACGTATATATTTAACGTCTTTGAGAAACAATAAAACCTAGCACTTATAACTATCAATACCAACTTAAATATACGTTCAGCCAGTACCCTGGCCGCCTAATATAACACTGGCGGATGATCCGGCTTGTATACCGCCGGTGCCAGGTATAAACTTGCCTTGTTTGAGATTATTTGCTGCTTCACCTGCAGGCACTCCACTAAAGTCTAGGGGAGGAATTCCACTAGCCTGCATGAGTGTCTTGTTTTTTCCTTCAGCCAAACTGGCAGTAATACTCTCGCCAAATTTACTGTCTGGATTAGCCATATTTTTTAGCATGTCGGAAATTCCCGAACCCGACGTGTCTGCTCCAAATTTATGTAAGTTTGTGGCAAATCCCATGGCACTGCCTAGACTGGGTTTGGGCGGGCTATCAATATCAATTCCTGCAGTGCCCAACAAAGTGGTAGACTTTGTTATTGAGCCATTGACTCCACCAATAATGCTGCTGATGTCATTGCTTTTGGCTAAGCCGGCCATAGCACCGCCACCGCCCACCACTTGCATGATATCTGACATTTTTGGTATACCACTAACCACACCACCATTCATCATGTTGCTGACATCACCGCCCATACTGCCCATTAGACTGCCTAGGTTGGGAGTTGCAGCATTTAATTTGGGCAGTTGTGGCACTTCCAGGCTACCCAACATGTTTTTTGCCGCAGCAGGACTGGCGAAACTGGCGCCCAGATCTCCAAACTTTTTACCAATGTCACCAAAACCTCCACTAAATCCTGACAGTTTGTCTGGACTGACTACTTTTTTTACGTCAGTAAAGTCTGCCAAACTAGTGATGTTGCCACCTCCGCCAAAAAATGTTGTGGTACCAGATTCCACAAACGAGGTCGTGGTGCCCGCGTCGTCTGATGTAACTTCCATCTGAACAGCCACTGTTTTAATAATTTCTGGATCTTTAATGCTTCCCATGACCTGCTTTACTTTGTCAGCATAAGCAGGATTGTTGAGATCATTTGTGTTTATTCCGGCAGATTTCAACGCTGCATTTAGACCAGATGCATTGCCTAATTTATTGGCGCCAAGTTGATTGTAAAATCCCATAGGTGTCCCAAAATTGGCCATGTCTTTGACATCAAACAACTTGCCGCATCCGCCTAAGGCAGCACCGGCGCCAGTTAGTGATCCGAAGCTGCCCGTCAGTCCTTGATCCAACATGGAACTCATGTTGGTAATACCGCTGCCAAAATCTCCAAAATTCGAGTTGGATATAAAATTTGTGGCATTCTGCACTTCTATACTGTCATTAATATGCCCTTGTGCCTGACTCAAAAATGACCCAAACGCTGCATGATTATCCGGTGGCATGATTTTATTTTGCAGACCAGTAAGTCTAGACAATGTGTTCGCAGCTTCGGGATGATAATCGGGGTTTGGGTATCCGCCCACCATAGGACTAGAAGCTTTCTCTAGTTTACTCATAACTGTCTTGACCTCAGGAGCCAGAGTCAGTGCTTCGCCCCTTGCAATGCCCACCATGGCTGTAATGGTGCTGGGTGTTAGCCCACCACCAGGTGTGGCCAAACTGAGCTTTAGTCCTTCAGCTATGACTGAGCCGGCTTTGGCAGTGACAAGAGTTATATCGTGTTCAGACATTGCGACACCTTAGGTGATAATTTTGTTACCTGCACTAACGGGCTGAATGCCAGTGGTGGTCTGAATGTAATGATTCTTGACATCATTTTGTGTCAGTGCGTGCAGCATGACATGTTGTTTTTCCAAAGTCATGGAGTCTTCCAGATCACATGTAAACAAGCTCTGAATCAAGCCCAGGCCTCGGGCGCTGGGCATGGCTGTGGTGGGTTTGGAAATGATATAATTGCTGTCATTGACTTCCATAATCTTGGCTACAATTTCGTCCCCGTTGACCAATTTAAAACTTACGATGTCGTCTTTTGAATATCCCAATTTATTGATTAGCATGATTTTTCCATTTAAGCTGTTAATTTTGACTGCAAATCTTCGTCACTCAATGCTACTAGGCCTTTGTAGCCACCTTCCACAAATACTTTACCGTCCTTGTAAATCTGCGGAACGGTTTTGTGTCCTTGCTCCACCAACCAGGTTCGAGCACCTAAATCTAAATCTACATTTACGGTCTCAAATTCAATGCCTTTTCTTGTCAGCAATGCTTTGGTTTGATCGCAATATGGACAATGTTTTTTTGAAAATACAGTTATCATAATTTTTCCCTTTATAAGTCTGGTAATTCATTGTAATCGACGGCGTCTGACATTACACCGATTACGTAGTTTGTTGATTCATTCTCTTGCAATGCGGTTTGTTTTTTGCTGGTATCTGTATGCTTGTTAAACCAAGGGATAGGAGTGGTTTTAGGCGCTGCACTCAAATATTTGATACCTATTTCTTTTAGTGCAGCTACAGCAGTATAATCCACAAAGTCTTTGAGAATATTGGCATTCAACCCAATAACTGGGCCCAGCTTAAACAAATAATCAGCCCAGGCTTTTTCTTCACGAATCACATCCATGTACATATTATACACTTCTTGTTCACATTCTACTCGAGCTTGTGCAAATCTGGTGTCTTCTTTAACCACTTGATTGATAATCCAAGCGGTCCATTCTTTGTGCAAAAGTTCGTCCTGCAAAATTAAACTGATGATGTTACCGTTACCAATAAAAATCTTGTTTTCCACCATAGCCAAACTAGTAGCAAAACTCACCATGAATCTGAATGCTTCCAGGGCGTAACTGGCATTCAGGGCCAGCCATATGGCTCGGATATGTGTATTTTCGTCCACACCGCCCGGATTTAATTCATTTAATGAATTGATTTTATGCAGTTCATCGTAGTACTTGCCCACACTTGATGCCATGTCAACGATTTCTTTGGTGTCGTGAATCTTATTGAATTCTTCCTTGGGCACGTTATAGATATTACGAATAATATGACTATAACTGCGACTGTGGATGTTGGTTTCAAAGAAACTCCAGTTATACATCAGAGCCTCCAGTTCTGGAATACTGACTACAGGCGTGAACACCTGGGCAGGACCACGACCCTGCAGACTGTCCAGGGCAGTCTGTCTCAGCAAGTTGCTGGTAAAGATATGTCGGACAGTGGTGCTGGCATCTTTAAAATCAGCAGCATCTTTGGTCAGACTGATTTCTTCAGGGACCCAAAAGAATCCACGAGCAGTCTGCTCCAACTTTTGAACTTTGTTGTATTTGACTTCTTCAAAACGTTGAATGGTCACGGGTCCAGCAGGATCCAGAAACATCTTGCGTTTAAGATAGTCAGTGTTCTTAGATAAATCGTATTGTTGTTTTGACATAAATTATCCTTTATAGTTTGCACGACTCACAATCAGAATCGTCGTCGAAATCAATTGGTTCGAGAAGCTCCGGGGGAGTGTCTGCATCCATCTTGCTGCCTTGTTTGTTAATCAAACTGTAATAAAAAGTCTTCAACCCCCAAGCACAGGCTTGCATCAAATTTTTAGCAATTAAAGTTGTAGGAACTTTACGATCTGTCCAGTGTGCTGGATTATAGAACGTGTTGGTACTTATACTCTGATCAACATACGCTGCCAACACAGCAGCCGTCTTGAGATAGCCCACACAATCCTTCTGATCCCACATCAATTGGTACTTGTTCTTGAGTTTCTGATATTCGGGAACCACCTGTATAAAACTGCCGGCCTTGCTTTCTTTGACAGTGATCAGACTCATGGGCATTTCAATACCATTAGTTGAGTTAATAACCACACTGCTGGACTCCACTGGAGCAATGGCCATCAGGGTGGCATTGCGAACACCGTGGCTACGCATATCACTGCGCAACTGTTCCCAGTCCAGTTCTGGAGTAAAGTCTGCCAGCTCATTGACTGCCCGAGCTCTCAATTCCCAGGGGAATATGCCTTGCCCATATCTAGTGCGATCACTGTCCCGACACTTGCCACGTTCTTTGGCTAGCTCAACAGTGGCTTCAGTCAAATAGAACGACTGATGCTCTATCCAAGTCTTGACCTCTTGTAGAGCATCACGTTCGCCGTAACGTAGGCCCCGTTTGGCGTGCCAGTAGGCCAAGTTTGTCACACCAATACCCAAGGGTTGAATTTCCTCATTGCTGAGTCGACTCTGAACACTTAGGAAATCCTGGTAGTCCAGAATATTACACAGACTGCGTTGGAGTATACGGCATGCTCTACGCATATCTTCAGGATTACGGAATGCTCCCCAATTTATACTGCCTAGGGTACAGAGAGCAATTCTGCCGGTCTCGTCATCCAACCGCCGAAACGGTTTGGTGGGCAGTAAAATCTCGCAACAAAGGTTACTTTGATAGATGGTATGATACTCAGGATCAAATGGGCCCTGGTTCATGACATTGTCGATGAACACCAGATAGATGCGACCAGTGTCTGTGCGTTCTTTAAGGATGCCACCTTTGAATACTTCTTCAGCACTCATGGTTTTTTTGCGTAGGTCACGGCGCCGTTCATACTTGATATAGAGTTCTTCAAACTTCTGCGTATTGGTATAAAATGCCTCATACAGATCCGGAACTTCATTGGGATCAAAGAAGGTGATGTTTTCTCGATTCTTGAAACGACGCCAGAAGAATGCACTCAACACCACGCCATAGTCCATGTGTCTGACGCGAGTTTCTTCTGTGCCTTGATTATTTTTCAGCACAATCAGATCATCAAACTGCAGATGCCAGATAGGGTAAAACACTGTGGCACTGGCATTTCGGATTCCGCCTTGGCTGCAACTGCGTAAATCAGCAAACCATTTCTTCAGGAAGGGCAACATGCCAGTGTGCATGATTTCTCCGCCACGAATAGGGCTACCCAGAGGCCTGAGTCTGCCAATTTCTAGACCAATACCAGCACGTTTGCTGGCATATTTGGCCATCATCTCTCCGCTAGCAAAAATACTATCGAGATCATCATCGCTACGAATGAGAACACAACTACTGAATTGCTTAGTGGGAGTGCCAAGGCCAGCAAGAACAGGAGTAGCCAGAGTAAACAAACCGTCACTAGATGCATTATAATATTCCTTGATAAATTTTAGTCTTTGAGCCAGCGACTCTGCATGAAACACCGTAGCTGCAGCCACCATATAACGAACTTGTGGGGTTTCATAAATAGACTTGGTTGCTCGATTGCGTACCAGATATTTCTCGATCAATTGTTCGATTGCAGCATAGCTGTATTGCTCGTCTTTCTCGTGATCGATAAGGTCATTCATTCGCCCCCATTCGTCTTCTGTGTACCATTCTAGAAGTTCGGGAGTATACAAACCAACCGAGACATTCCGTTTGACAATTTCATATAAATGCGGCGGCTCATATGCACCATAAACATCCTTGCGTAACATGCTCAGGCGCTGCTTGCCCGCCACATATTGATAATTTGTATGACCGATGTCGGGATTTTGTTCAATGTCGATCAAATCCACAATGGCACGTAGAGTGATTTCATCAATTTCTCTGGTGGTGATTCCATCGTAAAAATGTGGCTGCGCTTTGATTTCAATCATACTCTGACTGACATCAGCAATGCCCGCGCAGACTTTGGATATTTGTGCTTGCCACTTGTCGATGGCTAATGGCACACTTGCGCCGCCACGTTTGATGACTTGAATATTACTCAATTTGAAAACCTCTTTAAAAATGTACTTTCAAAAACTATTTACTGGGTCGACTTCGACACTAATATACATATTGTACATTAAATTTATAGTAATTGTAACACCAAGGTAATAATTTGGTTAGATAAATGATCTGATGGTATATTTTAAGTAAGCAGTTTCGCCGGCGGAGCTGACAGAATATACAAGCACACTACTGTATGCGCCATCATTGAATGATAACACAACACCAGTATCTCCCGACTCAGAATATTCGTCATCGTATACCGCACTGCTGTCATCTCTACTGGCCTTGATAGTGCCTTGGCGTCGCCATTCTCCTCTATAAATTGAATAATCGATAGTAACACTTTGTCGATTATATATTTCAAGAGATACATTGCCGGTAGAGTTATTGAGTAAAGTTTGAGTAAAGCCAGTGGTGTCCTGAACTGACCCTGCTGTTGAATATTTCTGAACGTCAGAAGTAACAGTGGTAAAAATTTCAACAATTGGAGAGTCCAACGATTCTAAAATTGACCGTTCAAAAGTGTCGGCAATACTATAATTATTAGGATTTTCCCATCGCATGACTGGATACATGGCAGTTCCACTATCAATAACCTCGCCGTCGCCATATCCTACTCTGCCAAAATAATTAAATGCACTGGTTATTGTTGTACCATTAGATGCGCCAATAGCCGACTGTGCAATGTTTGAAAAATGTGAATTTTCTACACGTATGTCCCTCGGTGCGTTCGGAAACCCAAATCCATATACCCCACTGGTGAGGGTTTCAAATACACAGTTGTCGACATTAATGTGCGAAACATCATCGAATCCAACAATTCCAAAATTGCTATTTGCGAACGAGCAATGATTTATTGTTATGTGAGAAGATGCTGATATATTGCTTCCTCCCATGCCCATGCAAAAATCCACTTCGCCAAAGTCCACGGGAGCAATATTTGCTCCATAAAATCCTACATTATCGAATGTTATATTGCGACAATTTTCCAGTAAAGCAATGTTGCCCCCAACGTCTGTTTTCAAAGTCAAATCTTTTATAGATATACTTTCCGGCAACTGCGATGTCACAGGATCCATATCATTGCCAAGATTGCCGCGACTGTCCCGCAATCGTATTAATGGTTCGGCCCGATTTCCAATTTTTTTAATGAACGTGGAATTTCTGCCATCTCCTATCAATGATGCAAAAGAAGGTACAGTGATGCTTGTTATCGGCCAATCTCCGGCTGGGATGTGCAGTATTCGTCGCACTCCTACAGTATTGTAATAATCCTGGGGAAATATCTGATCTATTGCACGCTGTAACGCTATGGTATAATCGCCACTGGATTTATCATTTGATGTAATAAAGTCTCTAAAATTTACAATATCATCAAACTTATCTTGAATCTGTCGTATTACAGGCCCAGTTTGACTAGAATATCCTGATTCTTGCCCTTTGAATGTGTATCTTAATGCAGGCAGCCTATCATTTCTAGAAGTAAGAATTTCTGTATTGCCAATCTGCGGTGCACCTTCCTTCAGTGTGCCGTTACCAATCCATAGTCGACCCTCGTCAACTGACCAGCCAAATTCTCCGCTGGCTAATTGCGGCAAGTCTTCTTGAAGACCTCTTCTTACTTGTATTCTACTGATTTGAATTACAGCCATTTTTTGACCTTAAAAAATATATTTTGTATTTAGCTGAGTTTGTAATACTGCTCAACTCTGTCAAACCAACGATTTTTCCAAATTTCCCAGTCTGCGCCCTCGACTGTCCAAGTCTGAAACTCGTAATTCTGACTGCACATTAAGATCACACCTTGTTTGATATCAGTGCCGTAAGTTTCATTATGGGCCACTGCGTAGGCACAAAGTTGCAGAAAGTAGTCTTCAATCCATTCGGTCCGTTTGGGCTTGTTGGTTTGTTTGTAATCGATGATACTGGGCTGCCCGTTGTATATGCCACAAGCATCTGTAGTGCCCGCATACAGTCCGCTGACATAAAGTGGAACTTCAATGCCCCACATTTCATCAACGTTTCTTAAGCCATTTTCCACAATAACATTGGCCATTTTATGACTCTGTTGACTGTTGGGGTTGGTGCCGGGCTCGCCCATGTCTCGATTGTTTTTCACATAATCTTCCAGCCATTTGTGCATTCTGGTGCCGCGACTGGCTGCTTCTGTGGTGATTTCCTGCGCCCGCTTTTCTCCCACCGACTTGCGCCAGTTCAGCAGGGCTTGTTTCTTTTCTTCAGGTTTGGTTTTATCCAAAATAGTGGTCACACTGGGAACTCTGCTGCCGTCTGGTAAGCAGTAGTGCCTTTTGCCATCAACAGTTTCTCTGCCGATAGAAGTATAATCGTATTTTTTTATTAGCATTAGATTGTAAAACTTTCCCCGCATCCGCAGCGAGCACTCTCATTGGGATTGACAAATTCAAATCCTTCGTTAAGTCCTTTTTTTACCCAGTCCATGGTCAGACCATTAAGGTACGTCAGACTCTTGGTGTCGGTCCAGACGCCAACACCTTGATTATCATATCTGATATGATCTTGATCTGTGATCAAATCGTCCACATATTCTAAAGTGTAAGCTAATCCAGAACACCCCGTGGTTTTCACTCCAATTTTGATGCCAATTCCCTTACCACGTTTGGCTAACATTTCTTTGACTTTGTTAACGGCTGTTTCAGTTAATATAATCATACGTAATTATCATAATATGAAATCTTTTGCCATTTATAAGATAAAATGGCCAACTTTAATTCTTCATCATCTATACAATTGGCCACAAACTTCTGAATCAATGGAGACTTCATCCAAATGTAAGCCGCCGAGTATCCAGTGCATGCACTAATTAAAAATTTAGCCCCATCAATGTTAATTGTATAGTAAAAATTATCATTATTCCAATTTTCTTTAAGATTTTCGTACAATCGAAAATAAAACTCTGATTCTAAAAATTTGTCAACAATATTCTCCACTGACCACTTGTTATGAAATTGTTTAAGTTTAAATTTCATACCACATATCATGGTATAAAAATGTGAGAGTATGGTCATGGCAACAAAATCATCAGAAGAAAAACTCACACAACTTTTGGAAAAATTTCCTCTATAGAATTTTTGATCTTTACTCAAATCACCGCCCATGTATCGCCTACTTTGGCTATAAACAAATTTAAATCTTTCTTGATACTTGGGATCGTTTGCAGCAGGACTGGCCGGCAATATTTCATTAAGAAATGTCATCAACACTGTCTGATGTTTTGCGACTAAACCCAGACTGGTTCTCCAAGTCTGTACCGTTTGACCCGGAAGACCTTGAATTAGTTGAACCTGACAGGGTATATTAGGATGGCAAGTAGTTAACTCATCTATCATCTTGGCATGTTCCTCCCAAGAAATATCAGGCCGATCAATATTATCTAAAATTTCTTTATGTGTATCCTGGCAAGATATAGTAAATCCTTGATTTAATAATTTTCCTTTTGCCATTATATGAAAAATTTTAAGATTGTTTTCCTTTCGTAATTTGCTAAAATTTCCCATTAATTTAAAATTTGTGCCTTCCTCGAGATTTTTTTTAGCAAAATATTCTATCATTAATATGTCTTCTTCATACTGCCCAACATTAGCGTCTGACAAATAAACGATATCTATTCCCAACTCTTGAAAAAGATCTATCTCGTCTTCGAATGTGTTTTTTCGTCGACTGACCTTGTTGCTTAATCCACTATTCCAATCGCAGAATGTGCATGAATAAGGACATCCTCGGACAAGATCATAGGGAAGTATTACTGCCTTTCCTGCTCTCCTCTCGCGTAATATCATTTGTTTAAAGAGGTCTCGGTTATGCAAAAATGGACTGACAGGCAACATTTTTACATATTGGTATGGGGCAACATGAACTTTTCCGTCATCTTCCCACGAAAGATTAGAAGTGAATGCCGACACTATCTTCTTTCCTTCTACTAGCGATTCCATCAAGTCACTAAACGCACGTTCCCCGGGACCATAAACTGCATAGTCAAAAAATGGGTATTTTACAAAAAAATCTTTATCCACATTTGAAGAGATACTGGGACCGCCTGCAATTATTTTTATATTTGGACGAAGTTGCGACCTAATACGCGCCAACTGTTCCAATAATTCTGAATGATTCCAGATATAATGAGAAGTACACAAATAATCTATATCGTAGCTGTGACATAGATCAATCAATTTTTGGTCCGACAAAGCAGTCTGCTGCGGTATTAACCATTCAAGTTTCTTACCCGATTCTGGTTTATTGATATCTAAATATGTTTTTAGATACAGGTGCGCAGTCCCTATATATATGGTGCTGTGCCCTTCAGCCACACTATAATAAAATAACAGTTTTTTCATTGACTTTTGGTATTTTGACTTGCAAAAATACGGTCTAGAACTTTTTGCCGTTCTTCATCAGTGAACTCATCCCACAGCCCAATTTCTCTATAGGTGCGCTGGCACCCAATGCATGTGCGCTGAGCATTGTATTGGCAGATACCAATGCATGGGCTCTCAACCATGATGTTTCTTTCTGTAATCGTCTATAGCAGCCTGGATGGCATCTTCAGCAAGAATCGAGCAGTGTATTTTAACTGGGGGGAGTGCCAGATGTTCGGCAATTTCAGTATTTTTGATGGTTGCTGCTTGATCCAGTGTCTTGCCCTTGAGCCATTCTGTAACGAGTGATGAACTTGCGATGGCCGAGCCGCAACCGTAGGTTTTAAATTTCGCATCTTCAATAATGCCCCCATCATTGACTTTTATCTGTAGTTTCATAACATCGCCACAAGCCGGGGCGCCAACCATGCCGGTACCCACAGTGTCGTCGTCTTTGTCAAAACTTCCCACGTTTCTGGGATTCTCGTAATGATCAATTACCTTGTCAGAATAAGCCATCTTAATAATCTCCAGTTGTCTTTGTATTATTTATTGTTACTTACTGGAACTAGATTTGTATGTATTAACTTTCACTACTGACGGTGCAGAGTAATCGGGTGCTGGTAAATTTTCAACTAGCGGACCCAGTGCAGTGCGCCAGTTATGACTCTGAGGACAAAACTCGCACTGTGGTATATAGTGGTCTCGACTACCAATAAACGCATCTAACTCTTCATCGCCGCAGTCGTGTCCAAGTCCTGTGTATGAGTCAAGTAACTGCTCTTGTGCAGCATCTAATGCCAGGGGCTTTTGTTTATTAAATTCCGGAAGAATTGCCACAGTGGGACACTTATAGAGTTTTCCATTGTACATGGTATGATCATATTTCATATCACAAAACTCAAATGCTTTATTTGGAAGACTACGATGCACGGTTAGCTCATCGCCTTTTTCGATAACTGCTGCTTCGTGAAAAACAAATGCATCGAACCCAGACCCGTGCCATTTCCGTTTAATTTCTTTAGCAATAGATTGGTCATGCAATGCAATGCCCCACCCAATCTGATATTTCTCCCAAAAAGTATCAAAAATCTTTTTATGTTGTGTCCCGTTGCTTTGAATGTTAATTTCACTTTTGGGCCACAATCTTCGTAAATTAATACACCATTTTTCCAAATCAGGATTCAGCGTGGGTTCGCCCCCAAGGATCCAGATTGATGAGATTTCTAATCTTTTACTCCATGCTTCGTAGGCCAATGCATGATCATCCCAGTACTGGTGCCCTTTGAAATTATAATTATTGAATCTATTGCATCCTCGGCAGGTCAAATTACACACGTTAGTGATGTAAAACTCAGCCATTGGTAAAATTTTAACCATTATAAATCTTTCTAGATGCTTAATACAATTTATTTATAATGTTAAAGTAACTGATCGGATTATGTGGCTGTGCCGCGTTGTTTGGCAGCACGATGCGCCATGTCCGAAACTGTGTCTGGCGATCCAGTTTTTTGACCAGCTGCAACGTTTGTGGTAGGGATATCTGACTCAGAGTCGGAAGTTAGTTCAACATACTGACGATTAAAACTTTTGATGAGATTTTTTACTGCAGGATTTTTCTCGTTGGCTATGACCAAAGCATCATAATTGAAATTTTGATCAGTGTTCAATACTATGTTTATCAAACTCTGTGTGCTGATTTTTGGTAACTTGCCTGCATGTTCGTAGCGATTTTTAATCAGTGCCAACGCCGTTAACAGATTAGCATCTGTAGAATCATCTGCAGAGTTATCAAATTCAAACAGGCGCATATTAACGGCGTTCTCTGCCCAACTCTTCAGTGCCACCCGCTGCAGCATCAGTGGCAGCGAAACTGTCGGTTTCGTCGGTATCTAAGTCGCTGGCAGGAACTGGCGCCGGCTGCTCTGCACCCAATTCGTTTGCAGCATTTGGCATGGCCATGGGTTGATCCACTGCCTCGCCTGACAAAATTCTAACACCATTGTCCACGCCTTCTCGAGCAGCTTGAAGCTGGCCCATTAAGGTTTCCAATGTCAAACCTACAGCATTCTTGAATCCTTCGGCCTGCTCTGAACCTATCTGATCACGAATACTGTCCAGCAACTGTGGCAGTTGCTCATTCTGCATCTTGCCAACTTTTTCAATGGCATCCTGAATCGAATCCACCATGTCTTTGGCGGCCAACAATACTTCTGCGTTGCCAACTTCGCCTTCGTTAAGTTGTGTTCGTTGCTCGTTTAACCAAGCAGCCAAACTCTCTTGCACGGTCAACAATTCCATATAACGTGGGTTACGCTCTGCAGTGTGAATGCTGACACTGTGACGAATTTTATTCAAATTGTCAGCAATGGTCTCGCTGAGTTTTTCAGCACGTGCAACTGTGAGCTTGTTAAAGTCGATGGCAAAACCAAATCGGCTTTCCATTAGCTTGTTCATTCTTTTACTTGTGGTTTTGGCAACTTCTGTTAGTCTCATGGTGTTGTTTCCGGTTACAATTTAGTATATTTAGTCAAATCAAAGTTTTTTTTCAGTTCTTTTTTGGTGTAGTTTATTCGGAGAGTTACTTCATTATATTTATTACTGTAATACTCTCTGGCCCAGGTATCCGAAATTTCAGCAGCACGTCGATATCTGTTTCGATACAATGCAGCTTCAAATTCCAGAGTCAATAAGGTCTGATCATTTTTTATTATTTCTTTGGCTATTTCATGTTGTTTTTTATGCACAGCAATGCAATAAAAGATAGCATCTTTGCGATTAAAAAAATCAAAAATCTGTTGCTGTTTCTCAAAAACTCGCCAACAGGTTTCGTCAACTTTAACGACTCGACTTTTGCCCACCAACACATCAGTTCCAATCTGATAGCAAAATGGTAATTCACTGTGACCAAGATTTTCTAACTCGGCTTCAGTGAATCTGCGAATTTTTTCCAGATTAAATTCTTCAACTGCGTTTTCTGTAGTAGATTTTGCCGTTTTCATTGGTGCGTAATAGAACATCTTTAACAGTCAACTGGTTAGCCAGTAACTGTTCTCTTTCATTGAGTTGATTTTTTGCTACGGCATTGTCATCACTAAAACGATTTAATAAATCGCTCTCTTCATTGGTGATGGGCAATAGAATTTTTGTGGTTAGTTCTACAATTTTCATATTGTAACAGTTTTAATATTGTAACTTTTAGTTTTTATTGCTATTTATTTAAGATACTGTTACAGACGAATCCAAGGAATGCCGCTAGAATAGCAGCACCGAGTGTGGCAAAAATACTTATGGTCTGTTTGTTGTGGTCGTGGAGTTTACCGGTGACCGCATCTTTAATGTCAACAATATGCTCCTCGAGTTTGTCCATGCGTGACTCAAGATTTTCTAGTTTGGTTTCCAAGTTCTTGTACCTTTCAGCACAAAGTTCAACGTGGGCTTCTAGATTTTGTTTTTCAATCTCAGTAGTGGTTGACATAATA
>Ga0214921_10007283_pt1 | contig 14806 bp, 13 predicted proteins | sample LL1505_MetaG_FD_177992 | JGI IMG/M metagenome (GOLD analysis project Ga0214921, IMG submission 177992) | Freshwater microbial communities from Lake Lanier, Atlanta, Georgia, United States - LL-1505 | ecosystem: Environmental > Aquatic > Freshwater > Lake | place: USA: Georgia | collected... | reverse complement strand
GAAGCTGCGATAAGAGCCAGCCATTCTTCCCAACCCTGTTTGAAGGCAAAGGCTGTATCTAGATTTTGATAGAGAGAATCGAGGATAGTCATGTAGACCTCTTTTGGTCATAGCGCCGAATCCATTTGCGATCAATACAATAAGCTAACGTGCCACCAATGAGTCCAGCGGTGAGCAAGCTACTATCACGATCAATCAAATAGAAAATCGGACCAGCTATGCAGCCCATGAAAATAGCTAGGCGATAGCCCGTCACCTTGATCTCGGTAAAGGTCAGTAAGAAAAACAGTGGGTTAATGAAGATTAAGCCCAAGGTAATGGGCATCGGCACGCTACCCGCAATCAAGAACCCTACAATGGTTCCTGGTACAGAGATTAACCAACACAAAATACCCAAACCAACAAAATAGCTCAAGCGATGCTTAGGCTCAATCGTCTGAAACTCTTTTAAAGACACTGCCCATGCGGTCATGGCGAGTAGATGTACCTTGGCGTACAGTTGTTTATTACGATCCCGCTCGTGCAAGAGTGGAAAGAGAGTGGCGGTCATGGTCACAAACCGCGTTGCGGTGAGAGATGTCGCCAGAGCAATGGTGACCGATGAGGCGCCCAGCAAAATCATCTCGAGCATTACAATCTGCCCAGGAAGGGCAAACATCAAAAAACTCGTGGCCGTCGTAAACCAGAGATCAAAGCCATTGGTACGACCCATCGCCCCAAAGCCCACCATCCCCGCAAAAAGCACCATCGCTGGTGCCCCACGACCATCGCGCACCCCACTCCAGAATGCATCCTTACGATCCTGAAAGCGCGGACTCACCCTCTCCAAATTATCTGAAGAAGGCTCTGGGGATGGATGGGAAATACTCATAGAAGATAAGGTTCATTTTAGAGGAATACGAGCCTCGTAAAGGAGGTCATGCTCATTTGTCTACTTGGGGTTATTTCCCTAATGCTTAGACTGCTCCAAAGCCCAAGTGATATGTTCTGTAACTAGCAGATCTGCGTTTTGCAATCCATCCCGCAACTGATTCGTAATATCTTCTTTACTCTGCATATCCAGATTAGAGGCAAGGGCGTTACCCAGAGCGATAGCCAGATTACGACGCCAGCGTGAGTAGCCAATACGTCGAATCGCACTACCCTCATGGCGCTGATTAAAGTGCGTTTCACTCCATGACCAAAGCTCCAAAAGAGTTACACTGCCCAGCTGATGGCGCTCCGCAAAATCTGGCACGCTAGTGTGCTGGGCATATTTATTCCATGGGCAGACCAATTGGCAATCATCGCATCCATACACCCGATTGCCGATTGCCCTACGAAACTCCACCGGAACTGATCCTGAATGCTCAATTGTCAGATAGGAAATACAGCGCCTTGCATCCAGTGCGTATGGAGCCGTAATAGCCTGAGTGGGGCAGATATCGATACAAGCCTGGCAAGAACCGCAATGGGGCTCCACAGGCTCATCCACTGTCAGGGGTAGATTAATCAGAATCTCTCCCAAGAAAAAGAAAGAGCCAAACTCGCGATGGAGTAGCAAGGTGTGTTTACCTCGCCAACCAAGACCTGCTTTTCTGGCGAGCTCTACTTCCATGATCGGAGCAGAGTCGGTAAACACGCGGTATTGCAATCCACCCTCATTCGATTGCAAGTGGGCGATTTTTTCTTCAAGTTCAGTGGCCAAGATTTGTAGCTTCGCTCGTAAGATCTTGTGGTAATCACGGCCCCGGGCATATAGAGAAATCACTGCTTCTTGAGGTTTTTGAAGACGAGATAACTCGGCAGAGAAATGCTCCTCGGTTTTTTTGGAAGAGTTTTGGGGTAAGTAAGGCATGGTCACGCAGATCGAGCGAATGGCGCCTGCTTGTAACTGCTCAGGTTGTGCGCGCAAACTGGCATGGCGCTCCATATACTCCATCTCACCATGCCGACCATCTTTTAACCAGCTTGCCAGCTGAGGTACCGCCTCGCTCACATCGGTATCGCTAATCCGTAATTGACCAAAGCCCAACTCATGGGCTCGGAAATTCAGCCAACTCCGAATCCCCTCTAACTGGATGTGCAATTCGGATAAAAATGTCTGAGAATGCATGTATATTGAGGGAAATGTCCTGTCTAAAATTACTTTATTTAATCTTCACTATAAAGGCTTGATGTGAGTACTACGCCCACCAGTAAGCTGACTGGCAACCTAACTAAGCAAGTAAATAAAGAACCCTTCTATGAACTTCATTGTAGCGATGAAGCAGCTACTGTCACTTTGGTGAAATCCTTAGCTCGGGCGCTCTCTGACTCGATTGTTTCTCAACTGAGTCAAAACCCTACAAGGGCTCATCTTCATATTAACCTGCAAGGTGATTTAGGATCGGGTAAGACAACGGCCGTGCGTTATCTCTTAAAAGAACTGGGCTATACCGGCAAGGTGAAGAGTCCTACCTATAGTTTATGTGAGCCCCATATATTGCAGATCAATCAACACCCCATTCAACTCTATCATTTTGATTTTTATCGTATGCAATCGCCCTCAGAGTGGATCGAGGCAGGTTTACAAGAACACTTTGCTAGACATGAGCCCACAATTTGCATCGTCGAATGGCCCGAGAAAGCAGGTAATACTCTACCGTTAATGGATCTCAGTATTGAGATTAAAGCGAGTTATTCAATCGATCATTCAAATGAGTATGAACGCATGGTTGTATTTTATGCCAATACCTCAATTGGGAAAGCGCTCCTAGATAATCTTTCCTCTATTCGTCCAGTCCTCTAGACCTGACAACTATCACTCTTTATTAATTCAGAACCTTCATTAATGCCTCTGGATCCAAAACGACGACTAGTTTTAGAGCATGGTCTGAAGTCTATGGGCTCTTTGGGAGTGCTTGTCGTATTGCTGACCGAGAGTGAGCTGATAGCTGCCAACACCTCTGCTCAGTTAATTGGTGTACGTATTTGGCCATCCGAAGATTACACCCGTATTACCCTAGAATCTGATCAAGCCTTACCCATTAGCCATCAGCTCTTAAGCCGGCCCGATCGCCTAGTAGTCGATATTGAGGGTCTACAACTAAACCCCACCCTGAAAGATCTGGTGGCAAAGGTAAAGCCCAATGACCCCTATGTCGCCCAAATCCGGGTGGGGCAGTTTCAGCCATCAGTGGTGCGTTTAGTCTTTGACCTCAAAGAGAGTGTTAAGCCCCAGCTCTTTACTTTAGAACCTGTCGCTGAATACCAATACCGCTTGGTCTTCGATCTTTATCCCATCAATCCCCCGGACCCTCTCATGCAGCTTGTTAGAGAGAGTGCCAAAAAAGAGAAATTGTTACTCGAGGCTCAGGGCAAGAAGGATGATGATCCGATTGCTACCTTTTCTAAGTCAAGCAACTTACCTCAAGCCAAATCCGAGCAGGGAGCTAAGCCAGCTTCACCAAAAATCATACCGGGTAAAGCAAATGATCCATCGGGCTCCCAAAAGCGCGCCCCTTTTAAACGACTTGTGACCATTGCGCTCGACCCTGGTCATGGCGGGGAAGATCCTGGAGCTATTGGTGCTCGGGGGTCGTATGAGAAAAATATCGTACTCTCAATTGCTAAACGCCTAAAGAGCAAGATCGATCAAGAAGACTCGATGCGTCCCTTTTTAACCCGGGAGGGCGATTACTTTGTACCACTGCATCGTCGGGTCTCCAAAGCTCGCCAAGTGAAGGCCGATCTCTTTATTTCTATTCATGCTGACGCCTTTATTCAACCCCACGCCAAGGGCGCATCAGTCTTCGCCCTCTCGCAACAGGGGGCGACGAGTTCAGCCGCGCGCTGGATGGCCAATAAAGAGAACTCTTCAGACCTGATTGGGGGTATTAATATTAAAATCAAGGATAAACAAGTTGCTCATCTGCTTCTGGATATGTCGACCACTGCCCAGATTAATGACTCTCTAAGGGTGGGTAGCTCGGTGTTGCGCAATATTGGTGATTTCGCCCCCTTGCACAAGAACAAGGTCGAACAGGCTGGCTTTGCGGTTCTCAAAGCCCCGGATATTCCGTCGATCTTGATTGAGACAGCATTTATTAGCAACCCCCAGGAAGAAAAACGGCTCAATGATGAGGGCTACCAAGAACGCATTGCAGAGGCCATTTTGGCAGGTATTAAGGACTATTTTTCCAGGAATCCGCCAATGGCAAGGCGGGGATAGATGGGGATCACTACCCAGCAGAGGCTTGGGTTTTGCCAAAAAAACTCTCCAAGTAGCTCGGGTTTTGGCCAAAATCTGACCAAGAGAGACACTTCCAACATCTTGCTATAATTGTAGGATTGCGAAATGAAAAATTACACAATAATCTATTCTTACAGCAAATCATCCAATAAAAGAATTGGTCATTCGAAGTAAATAGCCATAAAATGGGACGGTAGCTCAGTCGGTAGAGCAGCGGACTTTTAATCCGTTGGTCGCGAGTTCGAATCTCGCCCGTCCTACCATATTCAAGCCATAGCAACAACGCTGTGGCTTTTATTTTTTCATCCGTTCGTAAAAATAATCTACGCTAACTGACTCTAAATCAATGCTTGACTAACTTTGTTCGATGACACGCACAAAATTATCGGAACGCACTCCACTACTCTACTCCTCTAACCTCAACATCATTTACCTACGCGATGGCGAAGTGGTTGTGTATTGTCGTAGTGCCAGCCCACTTTATCAATGTCGCCATAAGTTAGCTGATGGCAAGTGGCATCGTGTTAGCACTCGCAAAGCCAGTGTAGAGAATGCTTTCAACATCGCATGTTTGTTGTATAACGAAGCACGCTTTAGACAGAGACTGAGTTTAGCACACACAGCACAAACATTCGCACACATCGCAAATGAAACGCTCACAGAACTGCGGCAACAGATAGCCATTAAGGGCACGCGAGGTGCGTTTGATAGCCATGTGACTTGTATTGAGAAGTATTTTCTACCGTACTTTAATGACAGACGCTTGGAAGAACTAACACACAAAGACATTGTGGAGTTTGAGATATGGCGTAATCGGCAGATGAATAAGAAACCTAAAGCCAGTACATTGAATAACTTTGCGAGTGTGTAGAACAGACTGATTAAAACAGCGATAGATAAAGGTTATTTGAGTGACAACGCAAAAATCCCACGCTTATCGACGCACGGTGAGAAAAGTAATCCGCGTCACACATTTAGCCGAAGTGAGATTGATAATTTACTTGTGTTTATAGAAAATTGGAGTTTGGGTGGCAGAAATGATTTAGAAAAAGAAATGCGAATGCTGCTGCGTGCTTATGTCGAAGTATTACTATACACAGGCATACGACACGGCACAGAGTCGATGGGAATACGGTGGAACAATATTGAATGGCACTCCGACAAAGGCATTCGCTATCTGCGTTTATGGGTGGATTGTAAAACGGGTGGGCAATGGCTCATCGTAAAGCACAAAGTATTAGACGCACTACAGCGACTACATCAACTACAAGCTGATATAGCCAATATGGATTTTTAAGACTTGTTCAAAACACGCATACCCCGAAAACTCTTTCGCATTAGTAATAACTATCAACCTCCAAGTCTAAACGGCACATTTAGGTGACCAATACGAGATAGTGGCTTACTAAATGGTAAAGAAGGACAAAAACGCACTTTGTACTCTTTACGCCACACCTATGCTACATTGGAACTGATAGAAAACAGAACAGATATACATACTTTGGCAAAGCAGATGGGTAATAGTGCGACAATGATTGAAAGACACTACAGCAAGCTAAAAGCAACGATGGCGGCATAGAGATTGGCATAGTAAGAATGAAAAGACTACCTAAAATTTTTAGAAATGCGCTTCATAAAAGCGGTCTAAGGTCAGCTATTAAAGAAACATTATCTAATTTTAAAGATGGTAAAGATAAAGGTATTGAAAGTTTTAGATCTCCAAAAAATATTGATGTCCGCAAGGACATCAAGGAAAAATATAATTTTGATGGCGAATTATTAGATATTTTTCTTAATAATAAAAATAATGTAGTTCATAAATGGCATCACTATATTCCTTTGTATGACAAATATTTTGGCAGCTTTCGAAATCGCCCGATTCGATTTCTCGAGATTGGAGTCAGTAAAGGAGGTAGCCTTCAAATGTGGCGGCAGTATTTTGGAGATGACGCAATAATTTTCGGTATTGATATTAATCCAGAATGTAAAGAATATAATGGTCTTTCAGGGCAGGTGAGAATTGGGTCTCAGGCAGATGAAGATTTCCTTGTGTCTGTGGTTGCCGAGATGGGTGGAATTGATATTGTTTTAGATGATGGCAGTCATAGAATGGAACATATCGTAGGCTCCTTAAAAATTCTTTTTCCAAAACTTAATAACTCAGGAATTTATTTAATAGAAGATTTACATACAGCCTACTGGAGAAATTTTGGCGGCGGCTTTGATAAAAAAAGTAATTTTTTTAATTCGATACGAGACCTTATTGATGACATACATCATTGGTATCATCCTGTGGGACATCATAAGGAAATGATAAGTAATTATTGCTCCGCAATCCACATTCATGATTCAATTGTCGTTTTAGAAAAAAATATGGTCCACCGACCACTACACTCCGAAATAAGTTGATTTTCTCAATCACAATACAATTTAGTTTGATATAAAAATCAATAAGCTCCACTGCTTGTCGTTTAATCTCATCGTTCGTTTCTATGTAAATCATCGTGGTGTTTAATGACTTATGCCCTGCCAGACTTGCCAATACCCGCACGTCTACACCTTTATTAGCAAGATTCGTAATAAATGTTCTGCGTCCGCTATGACTTGCGCAGAAATAATAGCAGCCTTTTTATATAATCAAAAAAACCACTGCGTCAATGTATTTTCTGTAAAGCCTGCTCGCTTTCTGTATAAAACAATGGCTGTGTTGCACTCTTTGCCTTGTATTGCTTAAGATACGATGCAAGCTCTGTCCGTAGCCTCTCATTTATAAACACGACTCTGCCAATATTTCTTTTTTTGTGTGACACTTAAACGCAATTTGTTTTTAATCGTGCCATCCTCGTTTTGTACATCACACAAACGCAAACTTGCTATCTCTCCAACACGCATTCCACTATAAAATCTCGTTAGCAACATCGACCTATTGCGTACTACGTATCTATTTTTTGCACTGATATAACGCAGAACTTGATCTACTTCGTTTTGTATAGGTGTTATTGCTTATGCTATTTGTATTCCTTATTAAATAAAAAGCTATGTATTTTGTGTTTTCTTTTAAGTTCTTGTCCCACCTCTATTTGTCAATACAAAATCTTTCCAATAAATAAGTGGTTAGCAATAAGTGAAAAGAAACTATATAAAATGTGATGTTTTATTTGGTTATATTAGGGTTTACTCTAATAAATGCTTGTCCTTTAGCAAAAGCTGACTTTATTGTGTGTACAAGCTATTAAAGAAAGGACAGAAATGACTGCCTTTACAGCAATAAAGCTAGCCGCCACTAAAAAGCCTACACAATTGCAACAAGTAGTACAGCGTTGCTTAAAGCTATCCAAACGCTTGTAGGAACAGATTGTGTTAGCAAAAGCACAGAAAAATGGCGCCACCTTTAGCGTCGCTAAGTTCCGTAGCTATACAGATAAAGAAAGTGGTATACGCAAACAGGTTGAGACAAATAAACGATTAAAGGCTTAATGGTTTGTGGGCGATAACGGCAAGTTAGCGATTGCGGTGCAATACGGCACAAGCATATTAGAACTCTTGCTAAAGGCAAATATGCGATTGAAATAGCAACAGCTAATGAGTTGGTTGGCACGTTACAGATTATTAAAGATGCTGAGGATATTGGTAAGCCTGATAATACGATTGACTTTGCCACAAATAAACTACGCAATAGTTTTAGAAAATGAAGGCATACAAACTTTGGATGCGCATTAGCAATACACAAACAGCACACACATTGATTTACGCTGACTATGCTTACATAGCAAAAAAGTTAGGTGAAGCAGAATATGGTGTGACTAATGTGTTGAACCATAAAGAGGTAAGTGTGTTAATGCCATAAATACATTATGCTTTTTTATGAGATTAAAACTCTCAAACCACAAAAGTCTATCACGCCAACTCAAGCACGCATCAAGTCGCTCAAGCAATGTGTTTATAACAGCAAAAAGGACTACAAGCAGAGAGCGTAAGACAGCGAAGAGAGCGTGAGGCAGAACGGCAACGAAAAGCTATATAGAAATGCTACTCACAAGCGTTATGAATATATCATTAACTGTAATGGTATGCTTGATAAGGCTTTAGAGTTTGCGATTACGAAATGTGATCTTTTGACGCAAAATCGTATAGTTTTTGGTGGATTATGCTGTAATAAAAAATATTTGCGAGATGAGTGAGAGGCATAGTTAAAATGGTATCTAAATATTTTTTGCAGCGTTAAAAAAAATGAGGGCACTCACGCAAAAGGTTTTCTCTATACTGTATCATTTTGTATGTATAAGCGAAGTGGTCTATCAGCGTTTCTTTTAATCCGTTGGTAACGAGTTCGAATCTCGCCCTTCCTACTAAGATGCTGTGGGTACCGCTCCAGTTTTATGATCCATGCTTTCCTTGGATCTCATATTCAGACCACATTGGGATCAAATGTATTCTCTAGGGGCTTTATGAGATTCGATATCAAACTTCACCATATCGCAATCCTCGAAGCTGATTAAGACAATTACAGTGGACTTAAGGCTCCCGCGTCAAGACCAGCAAACACAGTGCTCAAATAATTCTAGCAATCAATAAAAAAGGGGTGCTTGGCAATGATGAGGATTTTGTCATGAAAGAACAAAATTTCATTAGGAAGTGCCTCATGCTTGAGGATTGACGGTTACAGAAATCGGCAGTCCGTTGTATCGCAAATGATTTGAGGGGCTCCGCAAAGAAATGCTCGTACGTAGAGTTAATTGTATTGCTATAGCAAGAAGCCTATCGAGGACGGCTAGCTTCACTTATAAGTGAGGGTAGACACTCCGCTCACTTTACTAAGGATGGACATTCTAGGATTATTGTAGTCTAAAAACTATCAGACATCAGTGTGAGATTACAGCTTGAGAATGACAGCTTAGTAAGGGACACTGAAAACATTCTACGCAAAAAATAATACTAAATTATTAATAATTTTACTATCTTAATACATTTAATCTTTAGAAAATTTAGTTAGGCATCTTATAACTACACCATTTTGAACTTTAAAATCTCTCCAGTCGTCAAATATTCCGAATTCATGGCTTTGATTAAATTCATCGTTGATTAATATTTCTTTAAAAAATTTTGAAAAATATTCTTTCCGAAAATAATAGGTATGGGGCACATGGATTTTATTTAAAGCGGCTCCATTTCGTGGATTATTGCCATTTGGCACTTCTAAAAAAATATAACTATCTTTACTCATAACTCGATAAATATTTTTTTCAAATTCTTCCAGGTTGCCAACATGCTCAAGTGAATGGCTTCCGTATAAAAAATCAATTGAATTACTTTCAATGCAGTCAAAAGATTTATAAGTATTCCATCGTTCTTTATAGCACTTTGGAGGATCACTTGGCTCTATATTAATAATATTATGATTATTCAACCAAAAAAGGTGGGAAATTCCACCGCCACCAGCACCGAAATTAAGGATATTTTTCTTTTTCGAAAAAAATAAACTCAAATAATCCATTATCAGATTCCAATGCAATAAATCACGGCCATTTATACCATTTGCAACGCCCCCCCTGCCGTGCCAGTATGTGGATTTATAATATTGCATTAGCTCAAGATTGCTGGGCATTGGATTAACATACCAATATCCATTATCTGAATTTACAAGTTTACGATTTGCAAATAGTTTATTGCCTGATATACGTATGCTTTTTGAACGGTGTATTTCAACACCAAAAATTAATAATAATACTTTTATATAATTTATTATATATCGCACTTTTAAACCACTACTTTATGGCCTTTGCCAATATAGAAATCAGAATCAAATGAAACCATTTTATAAATCATTTCTTCTAGAGTTGTAGTTGGTTGCCAACCCAATGCTTTTTTAATTTTTTTATAATCTCCTCTTAAATAATTAACATCTGAAGGCCTAAAATACTTTTTGCTAACCTCCGCTAATACAATGCCCGATTTTTTATCAATACATTTTTCACTGAGACCCTCCCCATCAAAAACAGGGTCAAATCCGAAGCCAATTGATGCGAGACTTAAAAAATCTCTAACCGAAACAACGCGATTTGTTGCCATAACATAATCATCTTTAGTTTTAGCCTCACATATTTGTTGCATACCCTTGACATAATCAGGAGCATACCCCCAATCTCTAACAGAACTCATGTTGCCCAATTGAAGAGCTCCACTATTGCCATATTTTATTTCGGAAAGTTTGGTAGTTATTTTTCTGGTTACAAATTCTCTTCCCCTTAACTCTGACTCATGATTAAAAAGTATTCCGGATGACGCTCTCATGCCGTATGCTTTCCGGTAATTAATAATTAAGTAGTGTGCCGCACATTTAGCTATTGCATATGGGCTCATAGGATTAAATGGCGTTAACTCATCTTGGGGATCTGTAAGAACTTCACCATACATCTCTGATGTGCTCGCTTGGTATAAATCACAATCAATCCCCGATATTTTCATACTTTCAAGAATATTTAGAACTCCCAAGTAATTAACATTGGTTGTTAGCTGAGGATGTTGAAAGCTATCAGCTACAAAGCTTTGAGCAGCCAAATTATAAATATATCTTGGTTTTAAATCTGATAATGTATATAAAACATTTGAAAATTCTGTAATTTCAAGCCCTATAAAATTTATTTTATCAATTAGGCCCAAATATCTTAATCGTTCTGTTTTTGGTGTACTTCCTCTTCTAACGGCTCCAAATACTTGGTAGCCCTTCTCAATCAAATCTCTTGCTAAATATGCACCATCTTGACCAGTTATACCTGTTATTAAAACCTTATTATTCATTATTTATCCTATATAAATCAAGTATTGCTTTTCTAAACCCGTATGCATTGGAATGATGACCTTGCCATACTTCAATTACTTTAGCGGAAGAATGACTAAGTATTTCAGTATAACTACCAAATTCTCCAGATCCAAAATGTAAACCCTCAGCATCAAATCCTCTAGCATCAGCTAAATGCATATGCTTAGTATAGGGCAATAACCGATGCATCCAATCTCGATAATTTATACCAGCTGAATTAGCTGATAAAATTAAATGGCAAATATCTAAACAAATATCAAAGTTTAATTCTTTAATTAAATCTATTGACTCTTCATTATTAAAAACCCCTAATTCAAAACACCCGCCAAAATACCATGCTTTCATTGGTAGCCATTGGGGATAATAATCAAATTTTCTTTTTTCTAGAAAATTTGATTTGAGTATTTCAAAAAATTCCCTTATACAACGCCCACTAGTTTGAGAAAATGAACCAATAATTGGAACAGATTTTCCAGTTTTTTCCTGAATGACACTTGCAAATAATTCAACATTTTCTATAATTAACTTACTTATTTTTTGAATATCTAAATTAGAAGATATGGGATCAAAAATTTTATTACCCGGCAAATAGTCTGGCAAATGAATTGAATAACTTTTATCACTTTCTATAAATAAAATAGCCTTATTAACATCAATTTCCAATGCCTCACTAAAGGACAAATGAAATTCATAATTATTAATTGAGATTAATTTTGATATATTTTCAATATCGTGGAGTCTTACTGGCAAAGATATAAATTTTTTGTTACAAAATTCCAAATGAACTGATTGAATGAGATGCTCATCACGAGTAAAATGTTTTTCAGTTAACGCTTCACCAGCCTTTATTTTATAAAAAAGCGGCTTATTAATATAATCAGTTAAAAATTCACCCACTGATAAACCTAATCGAGGTGCTTTAATTTGGTGATCCGCAAGATGGATTTGTTCTCCAGCGCAAACGTCTTTAACCGCATATATGCTAGTACCCAAATTCTGCATATTCAAAATTTCACCTTGATTAGAATTTGGTTCATATTCAATAAAAATTTTTTCATAATTTTTAGCAAAGTCACAAATTTTTTTTAATTCAAAGAAATTTGAAGATGATGAATCATCTAAACTATTGCCACCTTTATCAATAGTAAGGTGCCTCTCGAGCCATTTAATGTTTTTAGCTAAAGCTAAAATACATACTTCGTAATCGTAATCATGGCTTGAATAACCCGGTATATATCTTTTCTTAATTAAATCAATTCTTGCAAGATTTTGACTGCCCAAAGACACTGGATAATTCGAAACACAATGCAAAACTATTAGTTTTTTATATTGCTCTTCACTAAAAATATTTAAAAAATTATCAAAAGAGTGGCCGCCAATACTCACCATAACCTTGTCAGAAAAACGAATGGCGGAGTCGACCAATGGCTTATTAAGACATTCTGAGGATGGGATCTTAATAAAATCTAAATTATTAAAGTCAAATTGATTAAATAAGAAAAACATATCAGAAAGCCTAAAAAAACTTAGGCCAAATTTAAGCCCTAATTTATGTGATAGAGTTTGTAATCTTTTAATTTGAGAAATATTTAAATTGTTTTTATTAATTTCGTTAGCAATTAGTTCATCACCAATTTCGAATTTTGAATTATAAAAATTATCACTAGATCTAAATTGAAATTTCACACCCCAACATCCTGCTGCCATAGCCTCATGTATTAAATTTTCAGCTATTAAGATGTTTCCTTTAAAATTAATACCGATTTCAGCTACTACATTTATCATTGTTTATATCGATCAAGAGTTAAATAAGGTAAATTTTTTAATTTTTACTATTAATTCCATAATTAATAAAATATTTAAAATGAATTTAAGCCAAAAAAAGCGGAACATTCAAATGATAATTTATTTTCAAAATTATAGAAATAAAAAACTAAGCAAAATTTAAAAAAATGTTGACAACTAAAAAACATATGGAATTATATAGCTTAGCACTTTTGAGATCATTGATTCTTAAACATCGTATACTAGTACGTTCCTTATAGTTTACATGCGCATAGAAATGAATTTAAAATATTTGCAGATTTTACGCTTAACGATTTAGGCTAATATAGCATTTGGGCCAAATTATAAGACATAAAGATTAAGGACTTACTCAACATATGTCAATAATCTTTGTAAGAGTCTATTTTAAATTATAAATAAAAATGCAAATAATTAAACTTAACTTGAAATTAAACCTTATTTTTTAAAAATAATATGTATTAAAATTTGGTAGAGTATAGATTAAGAGCAGCACTGTTTAAAATAAAGTATGAAAAAATAATTCATTTCATAAAGAGTCCCAAAGAAATATACTTACCATATATTGACTTAAATTTTAATACTGATTAATTAAAAAAAATGAATTTAACAGAAAAAAATCTAAATAAAATATCTTTATTTTTTTTAATTTTATTAATATTTATTCCAAAAATAAAATTAATTGATATTAATTTTTTCAGACAAGGGATTAAGTTAGATGATTTTATTGTACTTTACTATCTTCTGCTAATAATAATAATTTATGGATTTAATTTAGTCATAAAGTTTAAATTTATTTTGTTTATATTTATATGGTTTATATTAGCATTCTTAATTAATAGCGATTCAAATTATGTTCTTAATTTTATTATATTAGTTAGATTTGTAGAATATTTAATAATTTTTTATTTGATTTATAATTGCAAAAATTATCATTACGAAATTTCTTTATTTTTATGTCTGTTCGTTTATGCAAACACATTACTCTCAATTTTTCAATCATATGGATTGATCGGCGGTTTTAGTAGTTATGAATATTTAGAAGCTGGTCACAGTTGGCTGGAGCGACCTTATGGTTTAACAGGTGGATCGTGGGAATTGGGAGCATTATTACCAATATATTTTTTTATATTATTAAGATTAAAAATATTTAATAAAAACACTATTAGATTAATTTTTTTATGTGTTTTATTAACACTTATTTTAACACAAAATAGGACGGCTATTACAGGATTTATTTTAGCAGTATTGTTAATCTTATTTAATGCTTCACAAAATAAAAAAAAATTAGTAATTATTTATATAATATTTTTTATGTCGGCAATATTTATATTATATTTTTATTATAATATATTATATAATTCTAGATTAAAAGTATTTTACGATTTATATTTTTTATTACAAAATTATACTAATTTATTAAACTTTGTTAATGAAATTAAAATGGTAGATGCTAGCCTTTACTATAGAATTAATCTTTGGGACGAAATAATTAATTATTGGTTATCAAATTATATAAACATTATTATTGGAGTGGGATGGTATAAGTATTTATATATAGAAAATGGTTTACTGAGAATTTTAACTACATTTGGTGTCTTTTTATTTATAATAATTTTAATTAAATTGAAAAAAAATACATATACTCCAGAATTTACTTATATTTTAATAATTAGTTTAACAATTGATTTGGTAGTATCTTTCAAATTTACAATCGCACTAGCAATTTACTTAATTTTTTTTCAAAATAAATTATTAAAACTTTAATGTTAATTTATAAAAATTTGATTTTTTTAAAGTACTGATAAAATATTAGTTTATTTTAAAAATTATTTTATAATTATGACCTGACCTAATTTTAAGCACCACTCCAGAAGAGAGGATTTTTGATAATCTTCATCCTAAAGTATTGCTACATATGGCTAAAGGGCAATTTCTTAAACTCGAGCAAATCGCTACCTTATTGCGTT